>ERZ826051.42-NODE-42-length-143325-cov-8.557598_pt1 | contig 143325 bp, 112 predicted proteins | sample MGYA00519928_ERZ826051 | MGnify/ENA primary metagenome ERZ826051 (study PRJEB31778, sample SAMEA3449219) | human gut metagenome | biome: human gut; feature: human-associated habitat; material: faeces | place: United Kingdom | collected 2010/2012 ...
TCCGCACATGTGCGGATGAATGTGGGAGGTGTTCGGATAAAGTCGATAATCAAGGAGTTGCAGGTGGTTGCGGTTGTGTTACACTAACGCTGCGTATATGACGCAAATATCTCGATACAGATCAATGATGTCCGTCGGTATTTGACGGAGCTAGACTGTTTAGCCGCCCTGAAGGTTTATGCAGGGAGCATGTGATCACAGGGCTTGAAAAGAAAGTTGAGCAAACACTGTGTCTGATCAACAGCAAGAAAACGAAATAACGACGACGCAAGCCGCTCCCGCTGCACCGGTTGCGTTGGACCAGGTCGCGGCGCCCGCGCAAGCCTCGGCTCCTGAGACGCCTAAGGCTGCTTCGACGCCTACGCCTTCAGCGACTGAGAAGGCCGTGCCTGTAACTGGTGAGGAGGCTGCTCCGGCAAAGCCCAAGCGTACGCGCCGCACGGCCAAGTCTGCTGCTGACGGCGAGGGGGTCACCAAGCCCAAGCGCCGTACCACGCGCACGACGCGCGTCAAGCGCACCGTTGCAGCTGACTCCTCGGAGCCGATTTCCGATGAGGTCGCGCAGGCGCGTGCGTTGGCGCAGATTAGCGAGGCTCAGGTGGTGCGCGCCCGCCGTCGTGCTGCCGAGCGCGAGGCCGCGGCTCTGACCGAGCTTGCAGCTCCGTCTGTGCCCGAGACACCTGCCGCCGACCAGCCGACCGAGAAGCCGGCACCGCGCACACGCCGTCGCACGGCTGCTAAGGCCGAGCAGGTTGCCGATCAGGTAACCCTCGAGCTCACCGAGGCTTCGGTTCGTTCCGCGGCAGGGGAGGGCGCATCGCCTGCTGAGTCCGCTGCGCCTGTCGAGGCCAGCGAAGTTCCCGTTGTCGATCCGGCTTTGCGCCCGCACCGTCGCGGTCGCAAGCCCAAGGCCTTCGTCGAGGCAGAGAAGGCCGCAGCCGCAGCTGCAGCCGCTCGGGATGCTGCGGCGACCGCCGAGTCTGCAACCGCTGCCGATGCACCCGTCCAGGATGCTACGACTTCCGAGGCCGCTCCCGCCGATGTCGAGCCCGCCGACGTCCGTCCTGGTCGCAGCCATCGTACTGCTGCTAAGCGCACGTCCAAGGCCAAGACTGCCAAGAAGGGTGCGTCCGAGGATTCCGCCGAGACGACCGCCGATGCATCGACTGATGCCGCCGAGCCCCAAGACGTCGAACAGTCTGCGTCCGAGAAGCCCAAGCGCGGTCGTAAGAAGTCCGCTAAGGCCAAGGCGTCCGAGCAGCAGGCCGAGGCCGAGCTGCAGGGCGATTCCAAGGCCGAGGCCAGCGATGATACTGCGGCTAACGCCGATGCCGCCGCAACCGATGGCGCCGCGCCCGCCGAGGCCGAAGACGGCGCTCGCCCCAACCGTCGCCAGCACAAGCGCAACGACGAGCGCAACGAGCGCAAGGACGAGCGCAACAACGACCGCCGCAACCGCCAGCGCGATCGCAAGCAGCGCAACAAGGAGCGTAATGCCGCTCCCACCGAGCCCACGCTTTCGCGCGAGGAGCTCGCGGCCATGAAGGTCGCCGAGCTGCGCGAGAAGGCCAAGGAGTTCGAGATTGAGACGACCGGCAAGAAGAAAGCCGAGCTCGTCGAGGAGATCTACGTCACCGCCGCGAAGGCCGAGGGCTTCCGCGACATCAAGGGCATCCTGCAGATTCGTCCGGACAGCTCCGGTATCATCCATGCCCATGGCTACATGAAGTCCAACGACGACGCCTTCGTGCCCGCCTACCTCATCCGCTCCGCGCGTCTGCGCACGGGCGACGTCATCGAGGGCTCGCTTCGTCCTTCGCGCGGCGGCGACAAGCGCGCCGGCCTCGCCAAAATCACGACCGTCAACGGTCTAGACCCCGAGCAGATTCGCAACCGCCCCAAGTTCGGTGACCTCACCCCGGTCTATCCCAACGAGCCGCTGCGCATGGAGCATGGCAAGGACTCCATTACCGGTCGCGCCATCGACATCGTGTCGCCGATCGGCAAGGGTCAGCGTGGCTTGATCGTGTCCCCGCCCAAGGCCGGCAAGACCACAATCCTCAAGAAGATCTGCCAGTCTATCTCGATTAACAACCCCGAGGTGCACCTCATCTGCCTGCTCGTCGACGAGCGCCCCGAAGAGGTCACCGATATGCAGCGTTCCATCAAGGGCGAGGTTGTGGCGTCGACCTTCGATATGCCCGCCGACAACCACACTCGTGTGGCAGAGCTCGTCATCGAGCGCGCCAAGCGCATCGTGGAGCTGGGCGGCGATGTCGTGGTGGTGCTCGACTCCATCACGCGTCTTGCCCGCGCCTACAACTTGGCGGCGCCCGCCTCAGGCCGCATCCTTTCGGGCGGCGTCGATTCGGCGGCACTGTATCCGCCCAAGCGCTTCCTGGGCGCAGCCCGCAATATCGAGAACGGTGGCTCGCTCACCATCCTGGCCTCTGCCCTCATCGACACCGGCTCCAAGATGGACGAGGTCATCTTTGAGGAGTTCAAGGGCACCGGCAACATGGAGCTCAAGCTCGACCGCGACCTGGCCGACCGCCGCATCTTCCCGGCTATCGACCCCGTTGCCTCCGGTACGCGTAACGAGGACCTGTTGGTTGACGAGCAGATGCGTCCGTTTGTCTTTGGCCTGCGTCGCATTCTTGCCGGCATGAACAACACCGAGCGCGCAGCTGCGTCGTTTATCAAGGGTCTTAAGGGCACCAACACCAACCAGGAGTTCCTGGTGCGTTCGGCCAAAAAGCACAGCGACTACGAGCAGACGTTCTAGGTTGTCATCCACACGCAGCGATAGTCATCAATGCAATAAAGGGTCGGGGCTTTGAGCCTCGGCCCTTTTCTATATCGCCGCTCCGCGCTTATTTTTGACCATAAGACTGGCAAGCAGCAGGTTTCCCGTTTCAATCCGACATCGTCGCTTGCAATCGACAGGGCGGTTTCGCATAATAGCTTTTAAGCTTCGCGACGGATAACGCAGATGAAACGAACCATATACCGTTGCTTTGGGGCATAGCCCCGCTTCATCTTCTCTCGCGCAGCCAACTGAATGATGCGATTTGGGTGCTGGAAGATGGGGAGAGCTCATGGCTTCTTCTGATGCAACACAACGAGCAGTCCTTGCCGGACTTTCGTGCGGGATCGGCCTTGCCGCTCCCGTGGTTATGTATGCCGCGACGCTGCCGTTTTCGTCTGTGAACGAGACGGTCGTGGCGGGTGCGGTTCCCTTCGCCGTGGGCGCGGTGGCGGGCGTGGGCATCTATGCCGCCTCGCTGGGTATCTCCGAGTATCGTGCGCAGCGTGAAGAGCGTCTGTTCCAGCCCGATGCCATGGGCGGTGCCGCCAATCTCAATCAGCATCAAAGCGAGTTCAAGACCGCCTCGATTTCAGCTCAGCAGCAGGATGCGACTCCTTACGCTGCGGCTTCTGATTCTCAGGCTCAGGCGGAGCAGTCTACCTCGGCATTCCTTTCCGGCCTGACTGGTGCGTTCCAGCGCCGTCATGCCGATGATGGTGTCCCTACCATCGCTCGAGCCGCAGATGCTATGGACGAGGACGAGGCTTGGTCCATGATCGACAGTATGCTTGACGACGATTCGCCGGTGAGCTGCGACCCTGCACACTCGCGCGACGTCTATCAAGTCGCCATCGACGAGCTCACCAACGGCGGGCAGACCGGCTCCTTCAATCGCGACGACATCGCCGCCGCGGCACGCGCCGTGTCTGGCTCCCAGGCCGCCCCTGCGGGCAGCACGGCGGCTTTCGTGGCACTCGTCGCCAACGCGGCAGCCAATAACGCCTACAGCGCTACCTCGGCGGACGCGAACGCTTCTGCCGACAATTCGTACGTTGATGAAGCCATGACTGCGGACGAGGAGGCCGTTGCCGCCCGCCGTGCCGCCGAAAGCTCGCTGTGGGGCGCTCCTGCCCAGCAGCAGGCGGCTGAGGCTGCGCCGTACAATGTAAACCTCGCCAGCATGCCTATCATCTCCGGTGCCGCGGATATCGATTTCGATGACCTCGATGAGCCTGCAGCCATCACCGCATCGATTGATGCCCAAGATCGCATCGACACCGGCGACCTTCCGGATGCCTCACTCGAGGTTGATGTCCCCATGGCCGATTACTCGGGCCACGAGGACATGTGGGCCGCCGCCACCGCGATTCTGGATGAGATTGACGAGCCTGCTCCTGTTGCAGCCCCCGCTCCCGTCGCTGCCCCTCAGCCTGCTGCCCCCGCCTATGTCGGCCGTCACAGCGCTGTGTTCCCCGAGGATACTGCCCGTATCTCGCGCGAGAGCATCGAGCGGGCCGAGGCTATTGCCGCCGGCATTATGGAAAACCGTCGTCACGAGCGCGTCAATCAGATCCTCGAGGAGGAGATCGAGCGCCTGCAGTCCTCTACCGCCAAGCGTACGGGCCGTGCCTACCTGAGCGTTATCGAGGGCGGTACCGCCAGCTTCGCGCCGCTCCGCGCGGAGGCATAACTTCTGCATGGTTAAGATCAATCGAAAATGGGCGGTCGTGACCTGCCTGATGGCGCTCTTGATCTGGGGCAATTCGCTGGTTCCCGGCTCGGGGTCGGGCTCGCTGAGCCTAACGGTCATGGAAGCTATCCGCGGTTTCCTGCACGGCGTGGGACTTCCATATGAATGGGTGACCAACTTTGTTGTTCGCAAGTGCGCGCATTTTACCGAGTATATGGTGCTCGGCATCTTGGCAACGCACGCCTTTGATTTTGAGGGCCGGCGCACCTTTGACGTGCTGCTGCCCACGGCGGTGTTCCTGCTGCTGATTCCTTCGATCGACGAGACGATTCAGCTCTTTGTGCCGGGACGCGCCGGCATGATCACCGATGTGATGATCGACTGCTGTGGAGCGGCAACGGGCGTTGTGCTCCGATATCTACTACGATCGCTCATATGTGCCAAAAAGGCCGCCTAGGACGTATGCTTGGTGCTAGGCGGCCTTTTTTATTAGAGGGCTTATATAGGGCGTGGTGGCGTCGTTCCGTAGGTTGGATTTGCCGGGCGCGCCACGCCCTGTGGGTGCGTCTGTTACTGAAGCGCCTGCGCGCCCAGGGCCAGGCAGCCCATGATGCCCTGCTTGCCCTCAAGGCTGTTGTTGACAATATAGGTATCGATGTCGTTGACCTCGGGCGTGACGATATAACCGTTGAGCATCTCGGCGCACTTCTTGCGCGCGAGCGGCACGATGGGGGTGTGGTCGGCCACGCCGCCACCGATGATGATCTTTTGCGGCGCGTAGCACAGCGTGTAGGTCATGAGCGCCTGTGCCAGATAGCCTGCGAGCAGGTCCATGGCCTCCGGGTCATCGGCCATGTCTCCGGCGCTCTTGCCATCCCAGCGCTTTTTAACGCCGGGGCCGGCGATGAGACCCTCGAGGCAATTGTCGTGGAAGGGGCAGGCGCTGTGCTCGCCAATGGTGTCGCGCGGGTCGCGCGTGACCAGGATGTGGCCGGCCTCGGGATGCATCATGCCGTGTACGAGCTTACCGCCCGAGAGCACGCCGGCGCCCACGCCGGTGCCGATGGTCAGATACACAACGTCAGTGAGGCCCTGGGCGCAACCAAAGGTGACCTCGCCCAGGCAGGCGACGTTGACGTCGGTGTCGTAGCCGCAGGGGATATTGAGCTCGTTTTGGATGGTGCCCAGCAGGTCGAAGTAGCGCCATGCCGTTTTGGGCGTCTCCAGGATCTTGCCGTATTGGGGCGAGGCAGGGTTGACTGCGGTGGGTCCAAAGGCGCCGATGCCCAGCGCGGCGATGCCCTTGTTCGCAAACCATGCATTGACGGCCTCAACGGTCTCCTGCGGGGTCGTGGTCGCGATCTGCTCACGCTCCAGGACCGTACCGTCTGCATAGCCCGTGGCGCAGACCATCTTGGTGCCGCCGGCCTCGAGCGCTCCGATAAGCTGCTGTTCTGCCATAGTATTCCTCTCTCTGGGACGAGTTGCTCCGTGACTAAAGTATAGGGCTCTAAACCATTTAAGAAAGCGCTATAAAAAGAAGAAGCCTCGCAACGTGGCGGGCGGTGCGGGGCTTCTTTGGTTGCTTTAGTTGCCGGGCCGTCCTTACCCGCGCGGCTTGATTTTATCACGTAGCGACTTGAGGTTCTCCAGTGCCGCGTTAAGCGTCTCATCCCGCTTGGCAAAGTGGAAACGAATCAGATGGTTGACGGGCTCGCGGAAGAAGCTCGAGCCGGGCACGGCGCCCACGCCCACCTTGGATGCGAGGTCCTCGCAGAATTCGAGGTCGCTGTCATAGCCAAACTCAGAGATGTCCATCATGACGTAGTAGGCGCCCTGCGGCACGTTATGCTCAAGACCGATGCTATCGAGCCCCTGGCAGAACAAGTCGCGTTTGGCGGTGTAGAGGTCGAGGACCTCATCGTAATAGCTGTCGTCGAAGTTGAGGGCGGTGACAACGGCTTCCTGCAGGGGAGCGGCGGCGCCCACGGTGAGGAAGTCGTGGACCTTTTTAATGCGCTCGGTGATTTCGGCGGGAGCGATGGTGTAGCCCAGGCGCCAACCGGTGATGGAGTAGGTCTTGGACAACGAGCTGCAGCTGATGGTTCGCTCGAACATGCCGGGCAGCGTGGCCATATAGACATGCTCGTGGGGCGCATAGACGATGTGCTCATAGACTTCGTCGGTAATGCAGTAGGCGTCGTACTTTTTGCAGAGGTCAGCGATAAAGGTGAGCTCCTCGCGCGTAAAGACCTTGCCACAGGGGTTGGACGGGTTGCACAGGACGATGGCCTTGGGGTCGTTGTCGCGGAAGGCCGCCTCGAGTGTCTTGCGGTCAAAGTCGAATGTGGGTGGGTTGAGCGGCACGTAGATGGGCTCGGCACCCGAAAGGATCGTGTCGGCGCCGTAGTTCTCGTAGAACGGCGAGAAGATGACGACCTTGTCGCCGGGGTTCGTGACCGTCATCATGGCGGCCATCATGGCCTCGGTGGAGCCGCAGGTGACCACGATATTCTGGTTGGGGTCGACCGGCATGCCCATAAAGTGCTCCTGCTTTGCTGCGAGCGCCTCGCGCATGGCCTGGGAGCCCCAGGTGATGGAGTACTGGTGATAGAGCGGCTTGGGGTCGCTGGCGATGGCGCTCAGGCTGTTGAGCAGCTGCGCCGGGGGATCGAAGTCGGGGAAGCCCTGCGAGAGATTGACAGCTCCGTACTTATTGGAGATGCGTGTCATGCGGCGGATGACCGAATCGGTAAATCTTGCCGTGCGGTTGGAGAGTTCTTTCATGACGGTCCTTTCGAGGATTTGCAGTGGGGCAAGTTTACTCCTATGAAACCGGTGGGATTTGCTCGAAATGGTCTCGAAAAACTCTTTTCAAAATTCTTGAAAATTGGGGCTTGCATCGCGTGGCGTTCCTTGCAATAATAGTCGAGCGCGAAGCGCACAGGACACGGTGGGTGTAGCTCAGTTGGCTAGAGCGACGGGTTGTGGTCCCGTAGGTCGAGGGTTCGAGTCCCTTTACCCACCCCAGTTCTTGCTTCGTGTTGATATCGGGTCGTTAGCTCAGTTGGTAGAGCAGGGGACTCTTAATCCCAAGGTCCAGGGTTCGACCCCCTGACGGCCCACCCAAAGCATGTTAAAGCGACTGGCTTAGGCTGGTCGCTTTTTTGTTAACCTCACATGGGGTCGAACCCGTCGGGGCGCGGAGCTGAGGAAATGCGTAAGCATTTGCCAGCGCAGCGCGCAAGGCGCGAAACGCCGCAGCGACCGCCTGCGCAGCAGGCTGACCCCCTGACGGCCCACCCAAAGATTGTTAAAGCGACTGGCTCAGGCTGGTCGTTTTTTGTTGACCTCGCATGGGGTCGAACCCGAAAGGGCACAGCCGCTTTCACAGATCGAGCCTACCCTGGGGATCGGTAAAACCGTCAGTACCCTCCTTGAGTTTCTTCTCGTCTGTCTTCACGCGACGCTCGAGCTTTTTTGTATCCTCGGCAGGCGGTAGGTTCTCGGGGACAATTCCGCGGTCGATGAGGCTGCCACGCACGCTTGTGTTGTTCTCGACGTGCTCTTGCTTGATCTGGTCCAGGCCGTACAGGTCGTGTTCCTCGGCGTTGAAGGCCGTCATCGAGTTCGTAAGGTCCTTTGCTTTGATGAGGACATCGGCTAACCTGTCCGCCAATGCCGCTCTCTTGGGTACGCCGAGCTGCTGCTTCATTTCCGCCGTGCTTCTGCCGCCGAATAACGCCTCATCGCCCTTCGACTTGATGATCGCGAATCCTTTGGAGTCCACGCCGCGTTTGAACGCAATACCCGAGAGCTGTTTCTCTGAATCGGATAGCGAGTGACGCGCCTGCAAGCGCTGAATCTCTGCGAAGCGCTGCTCTATGAGCTCTTGGCGGCGCGTCTGCACGGCAAAGTATGCCTGGGCGAGCGCGATCTCTGGCTTGTTTGAATCTCCGTTCTGTGCGATTAAATAGCATGCATAGCGCGTAAGTTTGTAGTCTTTAACCGCGCGAGCGGCGACACCGGCAGTTACCATTTTCGTGGTGTCACGAAAATGGGAATCAACTGGAGTTTTGTTTGTTTCGCATGAGACTTTTGCCCTCTTAACAACTTCGGCGAAGTTCTCCCATCGAGTGTACCCCATGGGTTCCATTAAATCGCGTGCGAGCCAATACTCAACGCCGTCTTCCACATTGGCGTAGCTATCAAGTTCGATACGCCACTTCTCGATATCTCTACTGTCCATATCTCCTCTTCGCTGGTCTATTTTCTATGCGGGCTTTGTCCGCTCTGTTTTCAGAATAAGGATACGCTGTCGTGCGGACACGAATGGGCCCCGTGCTGCTTCGAGCTCACGGGGCCCATGGATATCGATTGGTTGTGTTCTGCTTTAGATAGGTGTCCGGTTTAATCCGCTCGATAGTGCGACCCGAGACTTTCAGTTCGCTTGCGCATGGCTTTGACCATTTCCTGTGCTAGTCGAATCTGCGACTGTAGGCGGGCGAGGGCTGCGATCTCGCTGTCATCGGCATGCGGCTTGCTCAGCGCCATGGTCTTGTCTTGCAGACTTTCAAGCTGTTGCAGGGCCTCGGATAGGCCTGTTTCGGTCCTGTTGATCATGCAAAAGGTGCTCATCGTGTGCCTAAGGCTGTGTGTCAGGCGATCGGCATCTGTTGTGGCAATGCCGCACTGGGGGAGGGTGATATCCGCCTTCAGGGCCACTTCAGGCTCTTTCTGCGCTGTGAGGGCTGCCGATGCGCCCGCGATACGTCCGAATACGATGCCGTTGGCGCTTGACAAGCCACCAATGCGGTCGGCGCCGTGCATGCCGCCTGTCGCCTCGCCGCAAGCGTAGAGGCCCTCAACGCCCGTGTGCGCGGTCTTATCGATCTTGATGCCGCCGTTAGCGGCGTGGGCATACATCGCAACGCGCATCTCGTCGGTCGGCGCGATGCCGTGCTCGTCTTGCAGCCAGGTGGCAAAGGTCTGCACAAACTCTGGGACATCCTCGCGGGGGAAGTCGTAGTGGAGTGCCAGGCCTTTGACACCTGCCTGATCGATGACGAGATCGATAGCGCGGGAGGCCAAGCGTGACGTGAAGGGACCATATCCAGAGCGCTGCTCGAGCAGGTCGTCCAGCTTGTCGTCGGCAATATCTGCCGGCTGGTCTACATGTACGTAGCGCCAGGTTTTCTCGTTGAAGACCAGGTTGCGCTTGGGCTCGATGAAGCCGGGCATCATCTGCATGAACTCTATATTAGTAAGCGATGCGCCGTGCGCGAGTGCGATGGCCTGCGAGGAGCTGAGCACATCGGCCGACGTAAGGCTGCGCTCAAACAGGCCGCCTGTGCCACCGGCTGCGATGATCGTGGCCTTGGCAGCAAAGGGCACGATTCGATTTTCGGTGAGGTCGTAGAGCACGGTTCCGGTTATTCTGCCGTTCGTGTCCTCAACAAGGTCGATAAGCTCATGGCGGGGGAGCAGGCGAATGCCGAGCGACTCGATCCAGGTCGTCAGAGCGTCCTCAAGGGGCTTGCGGGTGAGGCCGCGCCACATGCGCGTCTTGTGGTCAAAGCAGGGGATAAATTGCTTTTGTTGAGCACTCTTGGCGCTTTGCGGACGCTGGAGCTCAACGCCCAGGTCTTGCTCGAGCCAGTCAATCGCTTGGGGAATGCCGTGGACGAACGCTTGGACGAGTTCGGGGTCGGCAACGCCGCCGCCGACGGCCAGGATGGTGTCGATGAGGTCCTGCTCGTCGTCTTCGTTAACGGGTCCGATAAGCCCTAGGCCCCAGGTTCCGGGGAAGAAGCTCGATCCACTCATAGTCTTGCCGGCGCTTGCCACAGTGACGGTTGCACCCGTGCGTGCCGCTTCGATGGCGGCGCAAAGGCCCGCAATGCCAGATCCAATTACCAGTACATCAGTCGATTCCATCGGATTCCTTTCTCGTCCGGCGCATTGTCGCACGGGTGATCGGCAATGGGGCCGCAAAAACTCGGCAAATCGGTAAAGGGCAAATATGGCAGGTGGGCGTCATGGACGCTCTGACGCTCCATCTCATCACATCTAGTATTTCGCCCCAACTGATATATCGGCATTAGCTACCCTGCGACAGCGCAAACAAAAAGAGCCGCTACCCGGGTGGGTAGCGGCTCCAAAGCTCAGCTATATGAGCATCGCGCGGGCGCGATTAGGCCTTGAGGGCCTCCTCGACGGCGACAGCGCAGGCGACGGTGGCACCGACCATGGGGTTGTTGCCCATGCCGATGAGACCCATCATGTCGACGTGCGCAGGCACGGAGGAAGAACCGGCGAACTGGGCGTCGGAGTGCATGCGGCCCATGGTGTCGGTCATGCCGTAAGAGGCAGGGCCGGCGCCCATGTTGTCCGGGTGCAGGGTACGGCCAGTGCCGCCACCAGAAGCGACAGAGAAGTACTTCTTGCCAGCCTCGAGGCGCTCCTTCTTGTAGGTGCCAGCGACGGGGTGCTGGAAGCGCGTGGGGTTGGTGGAGTTACCGGTGATCGAGATGTCGACGTTCTCGTGCCACATGATGGCAACGCCCTCGCGGACGTCGTCGGCGCCGTAGCAGTTGACGGCGGCGCGGGGACCATCGGAGTAGGGGATGGTCTCGACGACCTTGAGCTCGCCCGTGAAGTAGTCGAACTGGGTCTTCACGTAGGTGAAGCCGTTGATGCGGGCGATGATCTGAGCAGCGTCCTTGCCCAGACCGTTGAGGATGACGCGCAGCGGCTTCTTGCGAGCCTTGTTGGCGTTCAGAGCCAGGCCGATAGCACCCTCAGCGGCAGCGAAGGACTCGTGACCGGCCAGGAAGGCGAAGCACTCGGTGTCGTCGGAGAGCAGCATAGCGCCCAGGTTGCCGTGGCCCAGACCGACCTTGCGGTCCTCGGCGACGGAGCCGGGAACGGTGAAGGCCTGGATGCCCTCGCCGATGATAGCGGCAGCCTCAGAAGCGGACTTGGCGCCACGCTTGACAGCGAGAGCGCATCCGAGGGTGTAGGCCCACTCGGCGTTCTGGAAGGCGATGGACTGGGTGTTGTTGACGATCTCACGCGGGTTGAAGCCCTTGTCGGTGCAGATCTGCAGAGCTTCCTCGAGGGAGGCGATGCCGTTGTCGGCGAGGCACTTGTTGATCTTGTCAGCGCGGCGCTCGTAACCTTCGAACGTAACAGTCATAGTTATTTCCCTCCCTTTCTACTCGTGAACCGGGAACACGCTGGCGACGGAGTGAGTCTCCTCGTCGGTGCGCGGGTCGATGTACTTGGCAGCGTTCTCCCACTGACCATAGTGGCCCATAGCGCCAGCGATGGCCTCCTCGGGGGTCTTGCCGGCCTTGACGGCGTCGGTGAACTTGCCGAGGTTCAGGAACTCGAATGCGATGATCTCGTTCTTGTCGTTGAGAGCCATGCGGGTGACGTAGCCCTGAGCGAGCTCGAGGTAACGAGCGCCCTTGGCCTTGGTGCCGAACATGGTGCCGACCTGAGAGCGAAGGCCCTTGCCGAGGTCGTCGAGGGAGGCGCCCACGGGCAGGCCGCCCTCGGAGAACGCGGTCTGGCTGCGGCCGTAAACGATCTGCAGGAAGATCTCGCGCATAGCAACGTTGATGGCGTCGCAGACGAGGTCGGTGTTGAGGGCCTCGAGGATGGTCTTACCGGGAAGGATCTCGGAAGCCATGGCGGCAGAGTGGGTCATACCCGAGCAGCCGATGGTCTCAACGAGGGCCTCCTCGATGATGCCGTCCTTGACGTTCAGCGTGAGCTTGCAGGCGCCCTGCTGAGGTGCGCACCAACCCACACCGTGCGTAAGACCGGAGATGTCGGAAATCTCCTTAGCCTGGACCCACTTGCCCTCCTCGGGGATGGGTGCGGGGCCGTGGTATGCACCCTTGGCAACGGGGCACATGTTCTCCACTTCCTGTGAGTACTGCATGCCTCTCCTCTCTATCGTGTTGGCGTCCCGTCTGGGGGTCGTGGCTGGCGATTGCCGGGCGACCCTTCGAAAGGGACATGACATGCAGCCCCTATAATACCGCGAAATGCACGGAATATTCGGCGAACGGCTCAGTTTTCGTAGCGAGAAGTCCGGAAGTTTTAATTGAAACGGTTTAACTCTATGGTCTGTGGTCGCGAACTTCCGTAGAGGGGGTCCGTCTTGGGCAAGCTTTTGGTCCGCTCTTGCAAGCGTTGCAGGGGTTGACCTGTTGCAACGGTGCCGTTCGCCGCCTGTTTACTGCCTTTGGCCGCGTGAGCGAATTGTTTTGCGTGAATGTTTTGATGGCACGCTTCAATCGTGCTGTATTGGATGGCAAGCAGATCCCGGCGAAGGGAGCGCCATGCAGCGCGTTTGGAGAACGGTTACCGGCTTTTACCATGTCTGTGCCCGCGGTACGGGCAAGCAGCTCATCTTTGAGGGCGATGAAGACCGGTGGGAGTTCTTGGAGCTGATGCGTGAGTGCTGCCGCAAGGCGGGCGTGACGGTTATCGCCTGGTGCCTTATGGGCAATCACGTGCGTCTGGTGCTTGCAGATTACGAGGACGCGATGAGCGCGGCGATGCACCGGCTGCTTTTGACGTACGCGCGGCGGTTCAATAAACGCACGGGGCGCACAGGGCATCTGTTCCAGAACCGTTTTGACCGGCGCTCGCTCGATACCGACTGGCAGGTGATGGAGGCTATTCGCTCCGTTCACGCCGATCCGCAGGAGGCGGGCATCAGTCTCATTGAGCGTTATCCCTGGAGCAGCTTTCCGGAGCATTTGTGCGCTTACGACGGTGACGCGGCCGATGTCGCGAGGGGATTTTCTGATCCTTCTTGCGTGCTTGAGCTTTTTGATTCTGCCGAGGGCTTTATTGCCTATTCGCTTTCGACACCCGACGGTAGCGAGCCGGCGCTGTGCGATATGAAAGAGACGGAGTGGGAACGCCACGCCTTTGCCAACAAGTTGGCGAAGCGCCTCGGGGTTCCGCTCAATGGGGTTAAAACTGCACCGCCGGCGCAGCGCGATACCGTTATTGTTGGATTGAACAATGCCGGCTTTACGGTGCGCCAGATTGAGCGGTATGCCGGGATTGGCAAAAGTACCGTCTCTCGTATCGTGCGCGCTTATGCTCAGGTGGACGCGCAGGTCGAGGGATCGAAATAAAGGCAGAAAAGAAAATGGCCGAACCGCTCTTAGTCAAGCGATTCGGCCAACGAAATTCTTAAGATTTGGGATAAATACTACTGATTATTTTGCCCCTCGAGCATGCCGTCGAGGGTGCGCCAGGCGAGCTCGGCGCACTTGACGCGGGCGGGCATGTGCGAGATGTCCTGGAGCTGGGCGGCTTCGTCCAAGTCTTCCAGGTCCTCTTCGGAGAGCTGCTCGCCACGGATCATGGCGAGGAAGAGCTCTGCCAGGCGGTGAGCTTCCTCGACGGTCTCGCCGGTGATGAGGTCGGCCATGATGTCGGCACTGGCCTGACTGATGGCGCAGCCGTGGCCGGTAAAGGAGGCCTCCTCGATCACGCCGTTCTCGACGCGCAGCTGCAAGGTGAGCTCGTCGCCGCAGCTGGGGTTGATGCCGTCGTGCTCGTGCGTGGGGGCATCCATCTCGTACTTGTAGTCGGGGTGCGAGTTGTGCTCCATAAACGTGGTGGAGGTGTACAGATTACCCATTGAACGTGCTCCAAACGTGATGCAGGCCGGCGATGAACTTATCGATGTCGGCCTTGTCGTTGTAGAAGGCCACGCTGGCGCGGCAGCAGGCGAGGTTCTCGACGCCCAGCCAGGTAAGCAGCGGCTGCGCGCAGTGGTGACCGGCGCGGATGCACACGCCGTCCATGTCCATGATGCTCGCGACGTCGTGCGGGTGGATACCCTTGACGTTAAAGCTGACGACGCCGTGATGGTTGTCCCAGTAGATGGAGCCGATGATCTGGACAAAGTCGAGCTGCATGAGTTCGCCCATCAGGTAGTGGACGAGTGCCTGCTCGCGGGCCTGGATGTTCTCGTAACCCACGGTGTTGACCAGGTAGTCGAGTGCCGCACCCGTGGCGAAGATGCCGGCGGCGTCCTGCGTGCCGGCCTCGAACTTCTCGGGGACGGGCGCCCAGACGGCGTCCTGCTCGGTGACCGAATCGATCATTTCGCCGCCGGTGAGCATGGGCGGCATGGCGTTGAGCAGGTCCATCTTTCCCCACAGCACGCCGATGCCCATGGGGCCCATGGCCTTGTGCGCGCTAAAGGCAAAGAAGTCGGCGCCCAGGTCGGCCACATCGACCGGCATGTGCGGCAGCGACTGCGCACCGTCGACGACCAGGTAGCCGCCGTACTTGTGCACGAGCTTGCCGAGGTTCTTGACCGGGTTCTCGACGCCCAGCACGTTAGAGACCTGACCCACGGCCAGAATCTTGGTTTTGGGACCAACCTTGGCAAGAACCTCCTCGGTCGTGAGCTGGCCGGTCTTGGTGGGGTAGAGGTAGACGAGCTTGGCGCCGGTCTCGCGGCAGACCTGCTGCCACGGGATTAGGTTGGAGTGGTGCTCCATGATGGTAATGACGACCTCGTCACCGGGCTCGAGCACCGTAGGCGCAAAGCTCTTGGCGACCAGGTTGAGCGACTCGCTTGTGTTGCGGGTGAAGACGACCTCGTTGGCCTGGGGAGCGCCGATGAGGTCGGCGATCTGCTGGCGCACCTTCGCGATGGCCTCGGTTGCCTCGACGGACAGCGAGTACAGGCCGCGCAGCGGGTTGGCGTTCATGCGCTGGTAGAAGTCGCGTTCGGCGTCGAGCACACAGGCAGGGCGCTGCGCGGTGGCGGCGCTATCGAGGAAGGCGATCTCGGGGTGCTGCTGGAACAGCGGGAACTGTGCCTTGTAGGGATTGGTCTCGATGTCGACGGTAGGCCAGCCGCGCGAAGCCTCGTCGCTGGCGTCGAGCTCCATGGGCTCGGGGGCAGTACAGGTGTCGCATTTAACGTGCTCGGTGTCGATCATGCGAGCTCCTCTTCAAAGTTGTCGATCAGGTTGTTGCCCAGGCGGACGACGGCGGCGCGGGTGCGCTCGTCGGTGGCGGAAAGCGCGGCGTCCTCCAGCTTGGCGCGGATGAACAGGTCCTCGGCGGCGTTTTGGTCAAGGCCTCGGCAGGCGAGGTAGAACAGTTGCTCGTCGCGGACGTGACCGATGGTGGCGCCGTGGTTGCCGGCAACGTCGTCCTCGTCGCAGAGAATGACGGGGACGGTCTTGTTGTCGACGCCCTTGTTGGCCAACAGCACGGTTTCGCGCTCGGTGCCGACGGCACCCTTGCAGCCGTGCACGAGGTCGATGGTGCCGCGGTAGACCTTCTTGGACGTGCCGGTCAGTACGCCGTTGGCGTCGATCTCGCACTCGGTCTTGCGACCGCGGTGGCGCAGCTCGTAGTTAAAGTCGCGCACCTGCTCGCGGGCGCCCAGGTAGTCAGTATCGATGGTGACCTTGGCGGTATCGCCCAGTAGGTCGCCGGCAAGGCCGGTGGCGCTGGCGCCGGCACCCAGGACGGTGTGTTGCACGTTGACGCGCGCGCCCTCGTCCAGGAACAGGCCGGTGTCGTCGAGCGCGATCCAGCTATCGTCGAGCGTCTGCGTGCAGGTCACGTTGACGGTGGCGTACTCGTGGGCGCACACGCGTAGCACGGAGCCCACGACACCCTCGCCGGTAACGGGGGAGTCTAGGGCAATATGCAGATTGAGCGTCGACTGGGGACGGGCGATGACGTCGATGGCGGCGATGGCCGCGGCGGCATCGACACCGCTCACACGCACGGTAACCGTGGCGTGCTGGTATGTGGGCACATCGATGACGACGCGCTTAGTGGCGTGGTCGGCCAGGTAGGTGTAGGCAGCCTCGCCCATGCCAGTCTCGAAGGCCTCAGCGGGGGAGAGCTCCTCCTCCAGCTTAATGGCACCGGCCTGGTAGATGGAGGTGGCGGGCACGTCGAGCTCGGTTTCGGGCGTGACGCGGGCGCGGTCGGCGGCATCACCCGGGGCGGAGGCGCGGCGCTCGGGGAAGCGCTCGGCCATGGCGTCCATGGCGGCGTCGAATGCGTCTACCACGCCAGTAAACTGCTCGTCCAAGCCCTCAACCTCAATGGTCTCGGTGGGAGCGGTGGCAAGCTCGTCAGAGAGCTCGAGCTTGGTCTGATTCATCTTCAGCCAGCCCCATGTGGCGGCCGGCATCGCATTGACGCCCCCGATCTCCTGCAGCACGCCGTCTCGGGGCTCCGACCCTCCTCGCGTACCTTTAGTACGCGTCGTCGGGCTCGTCGCTCCCGATACGTCGCACTGCAGAAGCTCGGATGACGTAAATGCGTTCGGCGTGTTCATGGTCTCTTTCATTATCCGATCGCTCCTTCCATCTCGAGCTTGATCAGGTTGTTCATCTCGACGGCGTACTCCAGCGGCAGCTCCTTGGAGACCGGGTTGGCAAAGCCGTTGACGATCATGGTACGGGCTTCTTCCTCCGAGATACCGCGGCTCATCAGGTAGAACACCTTATCGTCGCCGATGCGGCCGATGGTGGCCTCGTGGCCGATGTCGACGTTCTTGGCGCGGATGTCCATGGCCGGAATAGTGTCGGAGCGGCTTTGGTCGTCGAGCATCAGCGACTGGCAGCTCACGGTTGCCTTGGAGCCCTCGGCCTTGGGTGTCGCCACGATAGAGCTGCGGAAGGTCTGGATGCCGCCGCTCTTGGAGATGCCCTTGGTTTCGACGGTTGCCGAGGTCTCGGGCGCGTTGAGCACGACCTTGCAGCCGGTGTCGAGGTTCTGCCCGGCGCCGGCAAAGGTGATGCCGGTAAAGCTCGAGCGGGCGTGACGGCCGTTGAGCACGCTCATGGGGTAGAGGTAGCCCACGTGGCTGCCGAAGGAGCCGCTGATCCACTCGATGTCGCCGTCCTCGTCCACGCGCGCACGCTTGGTGTTGAGGTTGTACATGTTCTTGGACCAGTTCTCGATGGTCGAGTAGCGCAGGTGCGCACGCTTGCCCACAAAGAGCTCGACGGCGCCGGCGTGGAGGTTGGCCACGTTGTACTTGGGCGCGGAGCAACCCTCAATGAAGTGCAGGTCGGCATCGTCCTCGACGATGATGAGCGTGTGCTCAAACTGGCCGGCGCCCTTGGCGTTAAGGCGGAAGTAGCTCTGCAGCGGGAAATCGAGCTTGGTGCCCTTGGGCACGTAGACAAACGAGCCGCCCGACCATACGGCGCCGTGCAGGGCCGCAAATTTGTGGTCGGTGGGCGGGATGAGCGTCATAAACTTCTCGTGGATGAGCGGTTCCCACTGCGGATCGTGCAGGGCTTCCTCAATACCGGAGTAGACGATGCCCATCTTGGACGCCGTGTCCTGCATGTTGTGGTAGACGAGCTCGGAGTCGTACTGCGCGCCGACGCCTGCCAGGTAGCTACGCTCGGCCTCGGGGATGCCCAGGCGCTCAAAGGTGTTCTTGATGTCGTCGGGCACCGACTCCCAGTCGTGCTTTTGATCGGTGTTGGGCTTGACGTAGGTGACGATGTTGTCCATGTCCAGGCCCTCGATGGAGGGGCCCCACGTCGGATCCGGGAAGCGGTTGAAGATCTCGAGGGACTTGAGGCGCAGGTCGAGCATCCACTGCGGCTCGTCCTTCTTGGCGCTGATCTCGCGCACGATATCGGGCGTGATGCCGGCGTCGAGGCGCTCAAATCCCTCCTCGCCATAGGTGAAGTCGTAGAGGCTGCGGTCGATGTCCGCGACCTCGGTGCGGTTCTTGGTCATCTGCGTCGCCCCTTTACGCCTGCTGCTCGGCAGCGGCGGCCTCGGCCTGGGCGCGCTGCTCGGCGGCCTCGCGCTCGAAGGTCTCAAAACCGTTCTTATCGATCCAGGGGATCAGCGAAGCGTCGTCCTCGCGCACGATGTGGCCCTTGACCATAACGTGGACGCGGTCGACATTCAGGTGCTCCAAGATGCGTGTGTTGTGCGTGATGATGAGCATGGAGCCGTCGCAGCTCTTGCGGTACGCGTCCATGCCGTGGCTGACGGTGGACAGGGCGTCGACGTCCAGGCCGGAGTCGGTTTCGTCCAGGATGGCGAGTTTGGGCTGCAGCAGCAGAAGTTGGAGCATTTCGACCTTCTTCTTCTCGCCGCCCGAGAAGCCCACGCCCAGCTCGCGGTTGAGGTAGGCGGTATCCATGTTGAGCTCGGCCGCGAGCTCCTTGACGCGGCGGCGGAACTCCTTACCCTTCATCTCCAGGCCGGGGCGGCCGGCGATGCTGGCGCGCAAAAAGCTCGACAGCGGCACGCCCGGGATCTCGACCGGGGCCTGGAAGCTCAGGAACAGGCCGGCGCGCGAGCGTTTGTCGGTGGTGAGCTCGGTGATGTCCTGGCCGTCAAAGACGATGCGGCCGTCCTGCACGGTGTAGACGGGGTCGCCCATGACCAGGTGGCCGAGGGTGGACTTGCCGGCGCCGTTGGGTCCCATCAGCACGTGGGTCTCGCCGGCGGCGACGTTGAGGTTGACGTTGTGGAGGATGGTCTTCTCGTCCACGGAGGCGGTGAGACCTTCGATGGAAAGCAGCGGATTTGCGCTCATGCTGTCCCTCTCTGTATATGGTGTACTCATAGGTGTACTAAACCCTAGGAATCTTCTCGGAATAAAGTTACTATGGGTTCGGCGTTAGTCAAGGGAAAACCCGACTAATCCACTCGACTTTTTAGATGTGGGACATAATAATCAGGTTTGTTTGCCCCGCGTGCATAGGATTTGGGACAAATTGGCCTGATTTTGTCCCAGGAACAACGGGAGGGTAGGTATGCTCATTTCTTCTAAGGGCCGCTATGCCCTCCGGCTGATGATCTATATCGCGGCACTGGGCGACGCCGAGGGCAAGATTGCCTTGCGCGAGGTTGCCGACCGCGAGCATATCTCGCAAAAGTATCTGGAGCAGCTGGTTCGTCCGCTTATGAAGGCGGGCCTGCTTAAGAGCGTGCGCGGCAAGGGCGGCGGCTACATGATGGCCAAGGACCCGGCCGAGGTGCGCGCCGGCGACATCCTGCGCGCTGTCGAGGGCAGCACGGCGCCCGTGGCGTGCGACGGCATCGACAACAGCTGCACCCGCAGCGATTTGTGCTCGACCGTCAAGTTCTGGCGCGGCCTGGACGACGTGATCGAAAAGTACGTCGACGGCGTGACGTTGGCCGACCTGGCCGCCGTCCCCGAGATCAATTTTGACATTAAGCTGTAGGTTGAGCGCAATTCCTTAAGATTTCGCGGAGGGTTGTTGCCGTTTACCGAGGGGTTGTTGTGCAACAACGGGTGAGCTGCAATACTTAATTCTATCTTTGCAAACCGCACTTTAACTACACCAATGCAGGGAGGATCTTATGCAGCCCAAGCATTCTGCTATTGTCGCGGGCCTGACGCTGGCGCTTTCGTTTGGCGCCGTTACCGCACCCGCGCCCGCCGCCGCCGAGGAGCCCACGCCGGGCGTTGCCTCGGATGCCACCGATATCGACAAAGGTCTCTACACCCAGCAGTCCTTCTCGGGCGTGCTGAGGTCGGTCCAGGGCGTTTCGTTTGTCAACGTGACTCCCGAGATGAAGTACTTTACCAAGTACGAGAGCCATGGCAACTACAACCAGGGCTTTTCGTATGGCGACGGCTACAACGCGCTGGGTTATTACCAGTTCGACCGTCGTTGGTCGCTCATCCCGTTTATGAAGCAGGCCTACAACTACAACCCCGAAAAATACTGCATGCTCAAGGATGCGATTGATCGCGGCAGCGAGATTTCCAACACGAGCAATGCCATGTACGAGAACGGCCAGCTCACCGAGCTGGGCCATATCGCGCAGGATGCCTTCCAAGGTGCTTATAACACCGATCCTGTTGAGTTCTCAGCACTTCAAGATGCCTATGCGTACAACTCGTACTATGCGGTGACCGAGGCGTGGCTTAAGAGCGCTCTTGGCATTGACATCTCCGGCCGCGCCGATTGCGTCAAGGGTATGGTGTGGAGCATCACCAACATGTGCGGTACCGGTGGCTGCAGAGACTTCTTCCGCTGGGCGAATCTTTCCAACGATATGTCCGACCGCGAGTTTGCGACGGCGCTCTCCAATAGCGTGGTCAACAATGTCGCCACCAAGTTTTCAAGTCAGCCCCAGTATCATGAGGGCTGGAAGAACCGCTACCGCAACGAGCTGAAGGACTGCTTGGTTTATATCGCCGAGGACGAGGCCGCTGCCGCTGCGACGCCCGTGCAGCCCGAGCCTGCGCCGGCGCCCTCGCCGACACCTGATTCGAATGACGGCTCGAGTGACGATGCCAACGATGACAGGATGGATGCGCCCTCGACCGATGCTGACGGTAATGGCTCTGCTGGTGGCACTACCAACGACGGCTCTACCTCGAACGGCTCCGATTCGAACGGCTCTGCTGCGAGCGATTCGCCTTCAAGCTCTGCCGGCAATACGGACAGCGACGCTTCTGGTTCGACCGACGCTGGCACCTCTAACTCATCTACCGGCTCGAGCGATTCGTCCGTTGACACCGGCTCTAACAACGGCTCCGGCTCTGACACGACCCCTGATTCCGATGCTTCCAAGGACGACTCGAATAAGGCGCCGGACGCTCCCGTTGCTTCGCCGGACAAGAAGCCTTCTTTCTCCGAGCAGCTTGGTTCTACGCTGGGTTCTTCGCTGATGGCTGGCGTCAATAACGGCTCGGCCCAGAACAAGGACAACTCTGATCAGGTTTCCACGGAAAAGACCGAAGCCGCAAAGGGCGACTCCAAGGACAAGGCTTCCGAGAAGGCTGAATCCGATAAGGGTCCTAGCTCTGATGAGAAGGGCGACAAGTCCGGTCAGAAGAAGGACGAGAGCAAGACCGAGGGCGAAAAGAAACAGCCCGAAGACGACGACAAGAGCGGTGCTGACAACCAAGTCCAAGAGCAAAATGACTCCAAGACGGTGACCACTACAACCACGACGACTACAACGACCAAGTCATCTGGCGGTAACATGCCCAAGACGGGTGACCTTATCGTTATGGCGAGCCTTGCCAGTGCAAGCTTGGCCACGCTGGGTGCCACGTCTATTGTGAGTGGCAAGCATAAGCTCGATCAGCAAAAGAAGGCTGCTGGGCAGAACGACTCCGAGGAGTAGTCCCTTTCGGTTGCCCGACAACTAAAGATTCGCAATGGGGGCCGGTGCAGTTGCATCGGGCCCCATTTTGTTGCACAACGATTTGTTATGCCCCCTCAAGGCCTTTGTTCCTACCGTTGCCCGATGCTTTTGCACGGATCCAGCGTTGCACTTGAACTGCTCGCTACAATGGGCTTCGTGCTGCGTTTTAGGGAGAAGTTACGGTGTCTGAACAGGAGTATTGCAACAGTGACGATACTTTTGGCGTACGGCTTGTCAACCATGTCGATGATGCGGTTTTGCCGGTCGGTGTGCATGATTTTGCCGATGCCATTGGTCGTTGCATGCTGGTTGACAAGACCATGTTTATTGCCGATGTGTTGGACTGCGACGCGTCCGTTGTGGTGTGCTGTCGACCCGAGGGTTTTGGCAAGAGCATGAACTTGTCGATGCTCAGGGCTTTTCTGGAGCGTCCAGCGGTCGGTCGCTCTGGTCAGCGTTTGTTTGCCGATGCTCAGATTTGGGATGCGAACGGCGGGCGCTATCAGGATGAGTATGCTTGCTATCCGGTGATATCGCTGGACTTTTCTGGCGCTGGGAGGCGTGGCCCCGCTGTTGCCGGCGTCGTGCGCGATGCCCTTTCGGGCGAGTGCGCTCGCTTGTTGGCGCTCTTGGAGGCTCCGGATTTAGCTCGAGATAAGGTGCGTCACATCGAACGTGTCGCGCGTGGCGTGGCGAGCGCGGACGAGGTTGACTCGGTGCTCGGTGTGCTCATAGAGCTGCTGGAGATTGCCTGCGATGAGCAGGTTGTATTGCTCGTTGATGGGTACGATGCGGCGTGGTCTCGCCGTGCGAGCGCGAGGGACGCTTCCGACGCCGATCCGGCAGAACTACTTGACCGTGCGCTGTTTGACGCCATTGCCACTGCGCGCGATTCGTTGCGGCTGACGTGTCTGATGGGGGAGTGTCCCGGTCCTGCCGAAGCGGCGCTTTCTTCGCGCGGCTGCTCGTATTGTCTGACGACGCCGCTGTCGGCGTGGTGTGACCGTTGGTTCGGTTTTTCGGATGCCGAGGTCGAGGCTCTTTTGAATCATGCTGGGCGCGAGGAATACCTGAATGATGCGCGTGAATGGCTCGAGGGGTATCGGTTTGGCAGGGCCTATTGCTCGAGTCCAGAGCGTGTGATCGGTTTTCTGGGCCGAGGCTGCACGGCGCCTGTGCGTGCCGATCTGTATGGATATGCCGATTGCCTGAGTAGGGTAGTTGCCGGGTGGAATCTCGACCGCCTTTCGGTCTTGTTTGATTTGCTCGAGGCCCATGGGTGCGCTGAGGTCCCGCTTTGTTTGGCCACTGCAGAGCCAGATGTCTCGCCTGACGATGGCATGTGGACAGCGCTGTATCTGTCCGGTTTTCTCACGACGGATATGACTGAGGAGCCAGAGCATGGCGATCGCCTCCGTGCTTTGCGATTGCCCAATAACGAGCTTCGCCAGGCCTTGCGTCTAGTGATTATCGAGTGGTTTGAGTGCGCTGCAGAAGACATTCGAGACGTCGATGCGTTTCGCGACGGGCTGTGCCATGGGAACGAGGACACCGTGAGGCGGGCGCTAAGCCGCATCTTGGGAGATGCGGGAATCGGTGCGACCGACCCAGATACACCGCTGCCATATCACCTACTCTTGCAAGGACTCTGCTTTGGATTGCCGGGCTATGCCAATCCTGCTTCGAGGCGAAAGTGTGGCGCGGATCGCTGGGACATCCAGGTTTTTCCTACGGGCGCCGTGTTTGACATAGCCGATACGATCGGTATGCTCGATGAACGTCCGCTGATAACGATCAACATGATGTATGACCCCGATGTGGATGCGCTGGGGTTGGAATTGCTGGCCGTGCAGTCGCTACTCGACATAGAGCGCGATGGCATCGACGAAATCCGTGTACCACGCCCCGGCGTGGGTCGCATGCGCTGGGGGTTCGGTTTTGATGGGCAGCATGTGGCTACGGTGTGCCAGCGGCTTTAAGCGCCGAGGTGTTTCCGGCTTCCGTTACTCGGTGTCCTTCATGGGCGGCATGGGCTTCCAGTCGGGGTCCTTGATGATCTTTCGGGCGTCCTTCATGCCACGGCGCAGCGCCGGAATGCCGGTCTTAAAGCACTTGTCGACCGCGGCCAGGCGAATGAATTCCTTGCAGAAGGTCGCGGCGTTGCCCAGACGGAACAGCACAGGGTGGTAGTCGCCGTAGATCTGCATGTAGCGTGCCAGATAACCGCGGTTGCGCATGATGTAGTAACGGTTGGTGTCGCTCGTGGAGTTGAGCTGGCGCTTGCCGGCGATATCCCAGTTAGAGACGGCGCGGGCGCGCTTGAGCACCACGTCGGCGACCACGGCGGCGGGGAAGTGCTGGCTGGCCACGTAGCCATAGCAGGCATCGTCGCCGTAGATAAAGAAGCGCGCGTCGGGCAGGCCAATCTTGTCGACCACGCGGCGCGAGAACATTCCGCCCTCAAAGCACAGCTGGTTCATAGTGCGGTAGCCCTCGGGACCCAGATCCCACTTGGCGATGGGGTTAGGAATGCCGAGTGAAAGGATGAGTTGGTATTGCCAAAAGAAGGCGCCGCCGTCAAAGTCCAGGCGCGAACCCTGGATGACATCGTAGCGGTCGGTCCACTTGGCCAAGCGCTCGATGCCTTCGGGGATGACGAGCACGTCATCGTCCATTACCCAGAACCACTGGGCGCCTAGGTCGTAGGCGCACTTGGTGCCGGCGGAGAAGCCGCCCGCACCACCGCCGTTTTCGAGCTGCGGGGCGTAGATCACACGGTCGGTGCCGCCCTTTGCGTCGGGCTGCTCGGTGTCGATGCCCCACAGGTTGGTCAGGCGCTCGTTGAATGCGGTGCACATGGCCTCGGTCTCGCACGAATTCTCGTTATCGACAATCACGATGCGCCAGGGCGTTGCCGTGAGCTCGGTCATAGAGTCGAACAAGTTGGCCAGGAGTTCCTGGCGCTTGTACGTGACGACGACGATGGCGAGCTTATCGATATGAGCGGGAAGGGTGGAAGTCATGAACGAGAATATCCTTTCGCGTGGGCAGTATATCGGCCCTGCGGAATTAACAACGTGTCCCATAGGACACGACTATTGTAAGCGTAGGCGGGCGCCCGCGGGTAATGTTCCGCTAATCACCAAGAACGTTTGCTACAAGCCTGGTTGACGTGTGTGCGTGGCGAGATTGCAAGCACGCATTGTGGTATTACATAGGTGCCGATTCTTGTGGACGCGATCTTTCTGTTTGGATGACCTGTGAATAAAACTCGTTTAGCCTCCCTTGCCGATAGCCTTTCCGTCAAGGTCATGTTGCTGTTTTTGGTTCTTCAGGTCGCATTTGTCCTGAGCAATACCGCGGCGAATTGCCTACCGAGGCCCGTTATCGAGTCGCATGCGCAGGGTTCGGAGTCCTCGGCCCTGTTGTCCGACATGTATGTCTACGACCACCGTGTTGCAGCTGGTCCTGTTTGCTTTGACAACAATCGCTTTATTATTGAAGTCGCACAGCAAAAGGACCAAGGTTCTCCGTTTAAGACGATGGCTGTTGCCGAGATTGATGACGTTACGAAAGCCGGCGGGATTACGCACCAGCAGTACTACCGGTATTGGCACGGATGGCAGCTCCTTACGAATGTCTGCCTGCTTATTGGCGGTATCGACGTTGTCGTGGCGCCCGCAGCTGCTCTGGCGATTGCCGGCTCCGCTTGCGCTTACGTTGCCTTGCGGAAGCGGTTTTCAAAACCATTGACGTTGGGTTTCCTTGCAATCCTGTTGTTCTCGACCAATCTGTTTCTCATTTTTATCGGTGATCTGCTGCTGTGCATCTCGTTCTTTGTTGCGCTCATCATGATGTCTTGCATGAGTCTTCGTTTGGGGTCGGCTCCGAACGCACGGGCTTTTACAAGCCGTCTTGTCCTTTGGTCGATTGCGACGGGTGCCGTGTTTTCGTTTCTTGACTTTTTAACGATTCCTGCCGCAGTTGTCGCCCTGCATTGCTTTTTCGCGTTTATTGCGCTGCCCGAAGGTGAGAGATCCAAGCGCTGTCTCGTTACGATGCTGCGGGCACTCTTTGGGTTTGGGCTTTCGTTTGTGTTTACCTGGGCGATGAAATGGGTTGTCGCGGCATTTGTGCTGGGCTGGGATGAGGTCTTTTCGAACGTTCTGGGCGAGATGGGCCTTTGGTCTGCGCATGGGACTTCGTCACTGTTGCCCCAGGCTGACTGGCCTCAGATTTTGAAGGAGTTTTATTGCATGAGTCCGCAGCTGTTCGCCATTTGCTCAACTGCTGGTTATGCGATGATCTCGAACGTCGTTTGCCTTGTTTCGTTTGCTGCTGTATTGGCGATTTGGATTGCCGTGCTCGTATTTTCGATACGGGGCGGTGCGCAAGGTGGTCGTCGTCGAAAGGTATTGATCCAGTCGCTGCTCATGGCGCTGCCTCTGGTTGTTGTTTTGGGTTATTTCGTTGTTATGCATGACCATGCAATCGTTCATATTCCGGTATTTGGCTGCAAGAACTGGGCGATTGTCTTTGCGATTTTATTTGCTTCGGGTGTTAGCGCGCTTCGTGGCCTTCAGGGTCAGAAGGACGTCTAGCTGTTCATATGGGCCTTGATGGCCTCGACTACGGCCCTGCGTACGATATCCGTCAGGAGCAGGGCAAGCGCGAGGCAAAGGCTCATAAGGACTCCGAGCAAAATGGCGGCGGCTGGACGGGGCTCTCCTGTTTGGATACCTGTCGCCATGGTGTAGATCGCTTTGTCGAAGATGGGCCGCCAGACATTGCAGGTAAACGACTGCACGGCGTAGAAAGCGAGCGTTCCTGCGGCGAGGGACATGATTGTCTTGTCTGCAGCAGTGACTTTGTGGCGCGGCTGATGGAGCGCTGCGGCGGCAACGGATGCGGCGGCCAAGATAAAGGATATGACGGAAGTGGACTTGTAGGAGAGCTTCCAGAGCGCGTCGTACTGGCTATTTGCCGATAGCAGAAGCTCGAGCGCGATGGGGGCGGTAACGAGTCCGATGAGTGCGATCTTGGATTTTTGAGCGCCGGATGCGTTGCCGTGGTGTTCGAGGACAAAGCGCATTTCTCCAGCCGCAATAAACGCGACCAGGTAGGTAACGGCGCTCATGAGCTTGCGCCACAAAACGATACCGGCAGCTTCGTTCGCCGTCGCCGCGATGTAGCAGTTGATTCCAAATGTTGTGAACACGAGGAGCGCTGCGACAAACGGGGCCCTTTTGCTGCCGATCTGCTGTCGTATCAGCGCAATCACTGGGACGAGCAATACGGATGCCGCGTAGACCCAGATAAACTCGATACCCAACGTTAGCCAGCCAATCTCGTGTAGCGAGATTTCGGGCAAGGGATAGACGTACATCGAGACAAGCAGGCAGGCAGCGCAATAAAAGAGCGTTGGCAAGACGATCTTCTTGAGGCGCTCAAGCGATTTGAGCGTGAGGTGCTGCGCGGATGACCCGTTTTGGAGGGCGTGTACCGCCGAGGGAATAAGGAAGTACCCCGAGATCATAAAGAAGACCTCGTTGGCCCAGCAGCCGAGTTGGTTGATGAACCCCAGCAGTCCCGAATAGGGGAAAGCCGCAAGCGATACGTATTCCGGCACGCCGATACAGGCGGCTTGGAAGGTCCACTGAAACGTGTGGAATATGGCAATCCCGGCGACCGCGACCAAGCGCAGCGCTTCGATGGAGGTATTTCTGCTTGCTTTTCTGCCCATCAGACTATTTTCCAGCGCGTGCGTTGTATGAACCAAAGTGCGATGTGATCATTTTTAGAGTCTGCTTGGGGCCCTTGTTCCATACGTTATACAAGCCCTCGCCCACGAGGTCCTTGGCGTACGCGCAGTAACTGATTTTAGGATTGGCAATGCCCATATACTCGGCATAGAGCTTTTTGGCCGCGGGGGTAACGCGAGGATTGGCAAATACCAGCTCTTGCGGCATGCGTTCGAACATCTTGTGGATCGCCCGCTCGATTTCGGGGTGCCCCTCAATTCCGGTGTGCTCAATCATGATGCCCATATAGGTGAAGCCGCGTGTGATTTGCGGTGTCCAAACGGCGGGGTCGGTGACGTTGAGCCGCTCAAGGATATCAACCATGTCGTTCCAGCGATTAAACGGCATCAGGGGATCACGCTTGGCCAGGGCGGCTGCCTTTTCGGGTGTTTCCTCGCGGTAGCAGTAATACGGCTTGGGCCAGTAAGCGATCGCCTTTGCCTGGCAGAGCGTTTCGATAAGGAATGGATTGTCGGCCCAGCCCGCACCGGGGATTTCCTTAAACCAGATATTGTTTTGCATCAGGAAGTCGCGACGATAGATTGCCGACCAAATGGACGGATGATGGGCCAGCAGGTGTGGAGCGTCGTGAATGGTGAACGGTTGCCGAGGCGGTTTAATGCGACCGCGATATGCGCAATGTAGTTTGACCTCTTGGGGGGTATCGGGGTTGCGAATGATCCAATACGGGGTCTCGATAATATCGAGCTTGTTCGGATCGACAAATTCGCGCTTGGCAAAGGCAAGCACATCGGAGTACATTCCGGGCTCGATCCAGTCATCGGGCTCGAGGATGGCAATCCAGTCGCCCTTTGCCTCGCGAATGCCCAGATTGCAGGTTGCGCCGTAACCCTGGTTTGCCTTATCGACCACTCGAACGCGCGAGTTGCGCGCAGCGAAATCTTGCATAATGGCGAGCGAGTTGTCGGTGGATCCGTCGTTGATGGCGAGGATTTCCAGCTCAATTTTGTTTTCGCTTAATAGGCTGCCTATAGCCTGAGAAAGATACGGCTCGGCATTGTAAGTGGGCACGATTACGGTCAGCATTCAAACACTTTCTCTAGGCGATTTGGAAGAATTATACCTAATTGCATTTGCAAGGGTTTAGTTGCATATGAGTGAAAACAGCCAAAACCGTTGCGTTGTTCTTCGCCGTGGCCTCGCATAAATCAGGTCAAAAAAAGTGGCTGACTTCGAATGCAGTTTCTTTGTTTTGATTTATGGCCTGATGGATTGCGTGGGCCAATATACATGTAAATCAATCTAACTTGTAACACTCTATATTTGCTTTGATTACTGCTTCAGCAAGTGCGAGGTACTCTTCGTGCGAATTAGTGTCCGAGTTTCTCTGCCATTCGGCGGCGTCATCTTTATCTATGAGTCTTATGACAAAAGGCCCTTTGACAAACTCCGCGGCCACCTCCATGAATTCGTCGAAGCTTGTTGTCACCCCTCGGGCATCGATAAACGCATTTTTGCCATTTAAAGTAGCTTGACAAAATACATGTTGACCCTTCCCGTCGCATGCTTCAATAATGAATGCCCTGTATCCGAGAATCGCTTCGACTTTCAAGGCGAATGCCTGGCATGACCCCCGGAGAAGACATTCCGCTGATGTTAGGTGCTCCTCGTCGTTAATTTGAGTCAGATGGCCATCGTAGTCAATCTCTCTGAGGTTCGCAAAATTATTGTCATCGCAATAGAATCCCTTGTGTAGTTCAGTTCCATGGACGATACGGTATTTGCTTCGATCGGTTTTCCGGGTAGTGCTTTTGCGGTTGGCTTGCTGCTCATGGGTTCTCCCTTTGATTGCTATGCCATTTGTCACTTCTGTACTTGCAAATGCTATGGTATTTACTTGTGAGAGCATAAGATGAGTTGCCCTTCGTATAATCGTTATTTTAAATGTGTGTCATTAAACAGTAGTTTCTGAGTCACGGCATTATCGCTGCTTTGAAAGCCATCATTAGATGGAGACTTGACTCATGCGATTATCATGGGCTTCACCTGCCTTATAATTTCGAGAGCATCATCTGTACTTGTATCTGATGGGGATTGGTATGAAACGTCATCTGCAACTACTTGCGACATTCGTTGCGGCGTTAGTTATTGGACTTAATCCATTGATTGGGCCGGTTGCTACTGCCTATGCAATCAATGAGGAACTTGCTCAACAGGATTCGTCTGCTGAGGTTGCGGATTCCGCGAACAATGCAGACTTGGCTAGCGCCTCCGACTCCTCTGTCTCAGTTGGGAGCTGGAACGAGTCTGACAATCTTGCGGAAGAAGAAATTGATTCTTCCGTTATATCCGATGGGGGCAGTGACGTTTCAGCGGACTCGTATCAGTATCTCTATATCGCTTACCCTCAGCTGCCGGTCGGCGTAGACCAGGTGATTGCTTTCGCCACCCCAAGTGATTCTGATGTTATTGCCGACGCAACTCTCGAGCTTGAATCTACAACTGGTCACACCTTTTTCGTTGTAGCTTCTGCGATTAATGCCAACACGGCTGCCTTTCAGTTTGGCAAGGATTATGCCGAGTGTGGGTATGATTTGATTTCGATCGCCTATCATTTGCAGGGCGACGATACGGCGCACAATATCGATTTGATGCAATGCGGATATGCGTTCGACATCGATGCGAATGCCGCCGCAGACGACGGTCTTGTTGAAGGCGACACCAATGCATCTGTCTACTATTCAGACGATTCTGGCAACGCGATTCAGACTACCTCGATTGGTGACGCGCTTGCTGCCGCAAATGGGGAGCAGTCGCTTTCGCTTTCAAACACCGCCGTCAACGGTGCTTATGTGATTGCTCTTGATCCCGGGCACGGCGGTATGGATCCTGGTGCGCAGGGCAATGGAAAAAGTGAGGCCGACTTAACTTGGAAGATCGCGGTCGCTTGTAAGGCGAAGCTTGAGCGGTACGGCTTTAAAGTGGTTATGTCACGCGATCAATATGGCTCATATAGTGGCAACGACTTCCTGTACCGTGTTCAGCGCTGTGTGAGCCAGGGCGCTCGGGCATTTGTTAGTTTTCATATCAACTCAGGTGGATCCGGTGCGCACGGAGCTGAGGTATATGCCCCCACGGCAAACGGTTCTGACTATACCCAGGCATCCGTTGAACTTGCTCAGAAAGTAATGAATAACTTACATGCTCTTGGCCTTAGCTATCGCGGAGTGTTTCAAATGGAGCTCGGTGATGAGTTCGCAGTTATTCGTTGTGCTCGCGAGCAGGGAATCCCCGGTATTTTGATTGAGCATGGCTTTATTTCAAATTCGGGTGATGTTTGGAATTACTTTAGCGATCCCGGCTGCAAGCGTCTGGGTGAAGCGGACGCCGACGCGATCATTGCTCAATTCCCGCGCTCTAGTTGGATGGATTACTCCGCTGTATTTGATGCGGACTATTACTTGAAGAATAATCCTGATGTTGCTAAATGGGCCAACAACGATAAGGAAAAGGCCCTCCAACACTTCATTAACTGCGGCATGGCCGAGGGCCGCCGCGGCAACGAGGCGTTCGACGTCCAGAGCTACTACAACGAGTACCCAGACCTGAGGGCCGCCTTCGGCACCGACATCGTCAGGTACTACGAGCACTACGCGACCTTCGGCAAGGGGGAGGGCCGCCACCCGTCCGGCTGCGCGTCGATCAAGGGTATGCGGACGTCCCTCGGCGGCACGGACTACTCTGCCGTCTACGACCCGGAGTACTATCTCGAGCACAACGCCGACGTCAAGGGCTGCTACACCAAGAAGGTGGGCGCCTTGTCCCTCATTGACGACGCCGCCGTCCTGCGCCACTTCGTCGGCTGCGGCATGGCCGAGGGCCGCCGCGGCAACGAGGCGTTCGACGTGCAGAGCTATAAAAATCGATATACTGATTTGCAAATTGCATATGGAAATCGACTCGATTCGTATTATTTGCATTACCTTACTTTCGGATTTTATGAAGGCCGATCCGGCGCTCCCTTTTCAAATGACGAGCTGATTATGGGGGTCTCTTTTGTAAATTATGATCAAATGGCAGGTTATTATCTGTCTAAGGTTGGCATGGGTGTTTACCCTTCTGATATTTATAAAGATAAGGGTGCCTGTTCCATCGATGAATTCTGTAAAACCTTGATATCCGAAGCGTCTTTTGAGGGAGTTCGTCCTGAAGTGCTTTTTGCACAAGTTATGATTGAAACTGGGTGGCTTCGATTCGGAGGCAATGTTTCCGCGGGACAGTGCAATTTTGGAGGCTTGGGGTCAACTGATAGCGGTGTAGCCGGTGCTTCTTTTGATTCGGTGGGTATTGGTTTACGGGCCCAGACCCAGCATCTGAAAGCATATGCATCAACGGATCCACTTCGTGGGGATTGCGTGGATCCAAGATTTTCTATGGTTAAAAGAGGTTCAGCTCAATATCTAACAAAGTTGAATGGGAAATGGGCTGTTCCTGGTGAAGGTTATGGTGAGCATATAGCCTCAATTGCGAGAGAGCTGTCTTGTTATGTTGGCTAGGTATTAATTGGAGTTTCGGAGTGTCGTCTCGCAATAAATTAGTAAAAAACATGGTGTGGAATACCACGTATCAGGTTTTATCTTTACTAATTCCTTTACTTACCATTCCTTATGTCTCGCGTGTGCTTGGAACGGACGGTGTTGGAGTATATTCATATACATACTCGATAGCAAACTACTTTGTATTGTTTGCCACGCTTGGAATGGCTCAATATGGAGTTCGAGAGATTGCTAAATGTGGTGATAACAGAGAGCGGAGATCGAAGGTATTTTGTTCCGCGTGGGCCGCACAAGTTTTAGTCTCCCTTCCGGTTTTATGTATATATCTAGTTTATATAATTGCTTTCAGCAATAGAGCTTATATTGTCAGCTCATTTATATGGCTATTTTGGGTGGTGTCTAGCTCACTTGATATTTCTTGGCTGTACTTTGGGGTGGAGGAGTTCGCTGTCCCAACCGTTAGAAGTGTTATCACGAAACTAGTTGGTACCTTTATCATTTTTGTTTTTTGTAGAACTTCTGATGATTTGTGGGCATACGTATTGGGAATTTCACTCCCCTTTTTCCTGAATGCCCTCATGCTGTTCCCATTCGTAAATCGATATGTTGATTTCATTAGCTGCCCCTGGGCAGAGATTAAGCGACATTTTGTTCCGAATCTCAGGTTATTTGCACCTGTAATCGCTATATCGCTCTATTCGTCTTTCGATAAGATTCTTTTAGGTTTGGTTTCTGGTATGAATGAGGCTGGGCTGTTTGAATACAGCGACAAAGTGGCAAGAATGCCTCTGGCTGTTGTTACTGCATTGGGTACCGTGATGCTTCCTCATATGACTGAATCTATGAGTTGCTCAAATAATGGGAAAGAGTCTGAATCTCTTCTCCAGAGCTCTTTTGAAATAATGCAGTTTATTTCTCTTGGACTTGCTTTTGGGATTGTTGCGGTTGCCAAGCCGATTGCTGATATCTATTTTGGGCCAGGCTTTGGAAAGTGTTCCATTGTTCTCCCTATCGTAGCAATTATGATTCCAATCATTGCTGCAAGCAATGTACTGGGTGTTCAATATATGCTGCCTAAGAACATGGACAAACAATACACTAAGTCCGTTGTTTTCGGAGCAATTGCAAATATATTACTGTGTTGTTTGCTATTAAAACCGTATGGCTCTATTGGTGCTGGAATCTCCACTGTTCTCACGGAACTAACCGTCTTGTTTGTTCAGGGTTGTTACGTAAAAAAGCAGCTTAATTTATACCGTATGCTTGTAAGTGCGCTTCCCTATGTGATTATCGGTGTATTAATGCTCTTTTTGGTTGCAATTTTTTCTCCTGTATTCATCACGTATTTGGGTTATTCGTGGGTCTATTTACTCAGTCTGATACTCTTCGGCGCTTTCATTTATTTATGCTTTAGTGTTCTGTACTATAAAACAGTCCGATTTCTTGTTATAGGGGTTGTTCGTGAACAATAAAATCTATGTCGTAACTCATAAACAGGCAGAGTTTCCCCGCGATCCGCTCTATTGCCCTATTCAGGTTGGTTTTGGAAATGAGCTTTTTTGGAACGATGCTCCAATAATTAGGGATAACAGCGGTGACAACATCTCTGCTAAAAACAGTACATTCTGTGAATTAACTGCCGTATATTGGTTATGGAAGAATATAGCTTCTGATGGTTTTATCGGCATTGAACATTACCGTAGGTACTTATCGACTAATCGATTTTCGAATAGCTATAAGTATTTTTTAAAGGAAGATGACATTCTCTCTGCGCTAAGTTATTGCGATTTCGTTTTGCCCGAGCAGTATATTTGGAAAAATAGAACTGTATTTTCAAATTATGCACTCAGTGTCGGTCATGAGACTGATTTAGGTGTTTTGCGAGACACCATATCTAATATATCGAAGGAGTATGTTGAAACATATGATGCTGTTCTAAATTCAGGATCAGCTTATTATTGCAATATGTTGATTTGTTCTAAGCAACTATTTGACTCGTACTGCGAATGGTTATTTAAGATTCTCTTTGAATTCGAGAATATTGTTGATCTTAGTGACTATTCAAAGTCGCAAAAACGTATTTTTGGTTATGTCTCAGAGATTTTATTGAATGTCTGGCTAATTAAAAACCAGAATACCGTCAAAACGTTTCCTATGATCAATTCAGAGGAACCAAGCGCTTTAAAAGTATTGAGGCATATTAAGCAGGGGAAATATAATATGCCCTATACACCTGATTGGTTAAAAACTAAATAACAGCTCTATTTTTGAATCGTTATGAATCTATTTCAGAGCCTGTTACTGATATTAAGATAAAGGTCCCTATGAGCCCAAGATTACCACGCAGGTTGTGCCTCCATACTCTTGCCTTATTCAAATTAATTGGTACTTGAATGGTGCTGCAGTTTTTTAATTGAATGTAGCTATTGAGATGAGTTATTTGTTTTTTACTTAACATGGAGCCATAAACTTCTTTGAAAGACTCAGCCTGCTCAATAGTTTTAATCGTATCGGCTTTTAGCTTTTCTATCTGATGTATAGAATTCCATAAAGATTTTTCTTGTGCACCAAGAGTATTGTTTTCGTGTTGACGATAACAAATTGTTTGATTGTCTATGAAGCCGATACGTCCAAATGCCGATGCGATTAACGAGCACCACCAATCATGCATGCAAATGTAGCGATCATCATTCGTTAATTTGATCAGGTCTCTTAGACTGTCATTAATTAGCATAGTGCATCCAGTAACATTTGCCGTTGCAATATGAAATTCGAAGGTTGAGGTGTTTGGATTAATACCTGAATACTTATAGAAAGAATCGGCAATGCGATTTAATTTACTGTCAACCACTCTTAAATCAGTATGAATGAGGATCGGGGTATCAGGGGATATCGCCTCTTCTTGTAGCATAGCGCTAAGGCATGTGGTTATTTTATTTGAATCCCAGACGTCATCTTGATCGGAACACATGACGTATTTGCTGGTAGTTATCTTTAATAGCGATAAGAAATGCGTGCCTGCATTACCGAAGGCTGAATCTTCTAATACAACCTTGATTCTATTATCTTTAGCAGCGTAGCGATTGATGATCTCTACGCTGTCATCATTTGAATTATCATCCGAAATGAGTAGTTGCCAGTTTTTATAATCCTGGTTGATAATCGATTCTATTTGTTCTTTCAAATAGAGAGATCCGTTATAAACGGCCATTACGATTTGAACTTGGGGGGGGATTTTGTATTTGCAACTTAAATTTTTCCAATCAAAAATAGGAACCTGAGGCAAAATTCACTTATATAAGTTGGTCTTAGTCGATGTGGGAACAGCGCTTTTTTGAGCTGGCTGCGCATGCCTTTTGCTTCAGTGAACAGATTTAGTGCTTCCAATTCATCGTTATTTAATTTATCGTTAAAACAATTCTTAAAATGTGAAAGTTTTTCTGCTTCAATTTGTGCCTTTGTGCCAAACAACTCCTCTTTAATAAAATACTTGAATAAATCAATCATGTGATTATCAGAAGCGGTTACGGCTGCGTCATGCCTGATATGCTTTGCTGTAGGTCTTTTATCGTAAACCAGCTGGCCTAGTGCGCAGGCACAGCGTATTATCCATCTGTCGTGCATTTCGTCGCCTGGATTAACATTTTTAATAAACTGGTTAAATGCTTCACGGTTAAATGCGATAGTGAAACCAAGTCCTAGTGTGTAAAACAAGCTGTGATAAAAATCGCAGTTCTTAGTTTGGTCGGAAGAATAGCGGATGTGATTTAAGTTGGAGTCGCAATACTCAAAAGAAGAGAAGTACACCTTAGGAATATCATTATGCTGATCATTTAATAACTTGATGGCATACTCTATTTTTTGTTTCTCCCAATAATCGTCCTGATCAGCATAGAAATAATAGCCATAAGTAGACGGAATCCTCCGCAAAATCTCATAGAAGCTGCCGGGGACTCCAAGATTTTGATTGTCGCTTTCTAGTAATGTAAAGTTATCTTTGTCTTTAATAAAAGACTTAATCTTTTCAACGGTGCTATCCGTGGAGCCGTCATCTCTGATAAATACATCTATATTGTTGTAGGACTGATTGTTAATCGAGACTAGAGTCTCATTGATAAACTTAGCCCCGTTATAGGTTGGCAAAATGACGCAAGCCTTGTTCTTATCGGGATTCATCTTGCCTCCTTTTCTTTGCTCGAACTTTCATGAATAAAGGAATAAGCGAGGTGATGGCTTTGTATCTTGCGGAAGGAAAGGGCGAAGTAATTGTATTGAACAAACCCCATGCCTTGTAGTACTGCTCCCAGCCATATTCGATTGGAGCTTCAGACCAAGGGGTTTGTCTAAGATAATAGAAATAGTCTGAAGAGAACCTATGGGTGTTTCCAGCTCGCCAAGGACGATCTTCTCCGAGAAAATGAACTATAGCCGGATTTGCTCTTGCATGTTCGAATGCTATTTTGCTGCAGAAGTTTGGCATAAGTTTATTTAAATATTCAAATGGATAGTAATCGAATATATTTGAATAATTATAAGAAATTGACATTACTTTGATGTCGTCCTTGAGATAGACGTTTAAGGCATCCTGATCGTTTGCGAACAACTTCTCTTTATTCTGTTTGCAGAAATTTAGTATTCCTTTCTCCATGTCGTTATCCCTCCATTTTTTCAAATTAAAGAGAACGACACCGGCATTGCAATATGGATAGGAGCCAATGCCGAGGCTTGTTCTTCTATTTCTGTCTGCTGTGGGCTCCGGCGCCATGGCAATAGTCTTTCCATCTAGGTCAGCTTGCCAGAGTCCCCTTAAAGATGACCTGCAAATTGTGTCAGCGTCTAAGTAAATGACCCTTTCAATTTTATTCGGAAGATAATTGTCTAGCAGGAGTCGTGCAAGGACAATCTCATTCCATCCCGTTGTGTCGAATTCAAATGCAATCCTGTCTTTAAAATCGCTGATGTCAATGATGATTACATCGCATAGCTCATCTGAGAAAAATCCTGTTAAATTGTCAACATTTGCTTTACTTAAACCCATCGATAATATATAGAAATTTAATTGGGTATTAGGGTTGTTTTGTTTTACCGATTGAATATTCGCGGCCAATTGAGGAACAAAATTGTTATCAATCGTATAAACGAGATTCATTGAGTTATCTCCTATAACACTTGTATAGTTGTTTTAGAATATTTTACAGTTGATAGACTTTCAGGGAGCGGAATTGTATAGCAAATACAATCATACCTTTGTTGTTTGCGCGTATGGAAAATCGCCTTATTTGATTGACTGTGTTGAATCACTTTTAAATCAATCCATAAAATCTAATGTCATTATCTCGACAAGCACTCCTAACGATCTAATCGCTTCGGTCGCTGATCGTTACGATTTGCCTTTGTTTATCAATGAAGGTGCTGCGGGTATAGCTCATGACTGGAATTGCGCTGTCAATCATTGTTCAACTGAGCTAATTACTATTGCGCATCAAGATGATGTTTACTCCGGCTCATATGTCGAAAGTATGCTCGAGCGAGTGAATCAGAGCCGCAAACCTTTGATTTTCTTTACGGATTATGAGGAGCTTCGCGATGGCTCGGTCTGCTCGTCGAGTTTGCTCCTAAACATAAAAAGGATTTTATTGTTTCCCCTGAAAAGCAAACAATTATCTTCGAAAATGTTTGTAAAACGCCTTTCTCTTTCTTTTGGGTCATCAATCTGTTGTCCGTCGGTGACCTTAGTTCTGCCCAATTTAAAAACTCCGATTTTTAAGGAAGGCTTTAAATCGAATTTGGATTGGGAAGCTTGGGAGCATATTTCTCAACTGGATGGAGACTTCTGCTATTGTTCAGAAAAACTAACAAAGCATAGAATTCATTCTGAATCTGAAACGTCTGCACTTATTAAAGATAATACGCGCACTACGGAAGATTACTTGATGCTTCGAAAGTTTTGGCCAGATAAGATCGCGCGTTTAATCAATGTTTTATACTCGAGAGGCCAAAATAGTAATACTTTATAAAGTCGTTCCAGTGGAGGTATTTATATGAAAGGCATCATCCTCGCCGGCGGGTCCGGCACCCGCCTGTACCCGCTCACGCTCGTGACCTCCAAGCAGCTGCTGCCGGTCTACGACAAGCCCATGATCTACTACCCGCTTAGCACCCTCATGCTGGCGGGCATCCGGGACATCCTGGTCATCTCCACGCCGAACGACCTGCCCAACTTCGAGCGCCTGCTCGGGGACGGCTCGCGCTACGGCGTGAACCTCTCCTACGCCGAGCAGCCGAGCCCCGACGGCCTGGCCCAGGCGTTCACCATCGGCGAGGAGTTCATCGCCGGCGAGCCGTGCGCCCTGGTGCTCGGCGACAACATCTTCTACGGCAACGGCCTTTCGCGCCACCTGACGCGCGCCGTCCAGAACGCAGAGTCGGGCCGCGCCACGGTCTTCGGCTACCACGTGGACGACCCCGAGCGCTTCGGCGTCGTGGAGTTCGACGGCGAGGGGAGGGCCGTCTCCATCGAGGAGAAGCCCGAGCGCCCCAAGAGCTCCTACGCCGTCACCGGCCTGTACTTCTACCCGGGCGACGTGGCCGCCAAGGCGCATGGGGTCGAGCCCTCGGCCCGCGGCGAGCTGGAGATCACCACGCTCAACCAGATGTACCTGGAGGAGGGGACGCTGTCCGTGGTGACGCTGGGCCGCGGGTACGCGTGGCTGGACACCGGCACCATGGAGAGCCTGCACGAGGCCGCGGAGTTCGTCCGCGCCGTGGAGCACTCCCAGGACCTGCCGGTCTCGGTCCCCGAGGAGATCGCCTGGGAGAACGGCTGGATCACCACCGCCGAGCTCGAGGAGGCCGCCAAGGCCTACGGCAAGTCGGTCTACGGGCAGCACCTGAAGAAGGTCGCCGCCGGCGAGATCGTCAACAGCCCGCGCGAGTACTAGGAACAAGGAGATTCGAACATGGCAGAGGAGACCTTCTCCCCCAAGAACATCATCGTCACGGGCGGCTGCGGCTTCATCGGCAGCAACTTCGTGCACTACGTCGTGGACAACCACCCGGGCGTCCATGTCACCGTCCTGGACAAGCTGACCTACGCCGGCAACCCCGAGAACATCGCCGGGCTGCCCTCCGACCGCGTGGAGCTCGTCGTGGGCGACATCTGCGACGCCGAGCTTTTGGACCGCATCGTCCCGGGCCACGACGCGATCGTGCACTACGCGGCCGAGAGCCACAACGACAACTCCATCGCCGACCCGGAGCCGTTCCTGCGCACCAACGTGGAGGGAACCTTCCGCCTGCTGGAGGCCGTGAGGAAATACGGTATCCGCTACCACCACGTCTCCACCGACGAGGTCTACGGCGACCTGGCGCTCGACGACCCGGCGAAGTTCACCGAGGAGACGCCGTATCACCCGAGCAGCCCGTACTCGAGCACCAAGGCGTCCTCTGACATGCTGGTCCGCGCCTGGACCCGCACCTACGGGCTTCGCGCCACGATCTCCAACTGCTCCAACAACTACGGCCCCTACCAGCACGTGGAGAAGTTCATCCCCAGGCAGATCACGAACATCGTCGACGGCGTCCGCCCCAAGCTCTACGGAAAGGGCGAGAACGTCCGCGACTGGATCCACACCGAGGACCACTCCTCGGCCGTCTGGGACATCCTCACCAAGGGACGGATGGGGGAGACCTACCTCATCGGGGCTAATGGCGAGAAGAACAACATCACCGTCCTGCGCATGATCCTGGAGGCTATGGGGCGCGACCCCGAGGACTTCGACTGGGTCGCCGACCGCCCCGGCCACGACCGCCGCTACGCCATCGACAGCACGAAGCTCCAGCGCGAGCTCGGCTGGAGGCCGGCGCACACCGACTTCGCCGGGGGACTCAAGCAGACCATCGACTGGTACGTGGCCAACGAGTCCTGGTGGCGCCCGGCCAAGGAGGCCACCGAGGCCCGCTACCGCGCGCAGGGCCAGTAGGCCGAACCCCGGCTATCCAACCTCTTCGATAGGAGCTTTTCCCACATGGCAGAAATCGCATTCGAGAAGGACCTCTCCGTCGCCGAGACCGGCATCGGGGGCCTCAGGGTCGTCGACCTGGCCGTCCACGGCGACTCGCGCGGCTGGTTCAAGGAGAACTGGCAGCGCGCCAAGATGTGCGCGCTCGGGATCCCCGACCTCCGCGTCGTCCAGAACAACATCTCCTACAACGACAGCCGCGGCGTCACGCGCGGCATCCACGCCGAGCCCTGGGACAAGTTCATCTCCGTGGCCCGCGGCAGCGTCTTCGGCGCATGGGTGGACCTTCGAGAGGGCAGCGAGACCTTCGGCAAGGTGTTCACCTGCACACTCGACCCGTCCAAGGCCATCTACGTCCCGCGCGGCGTGGGCAACTCCTTCCAGGCGCTCGAGGATGGCACCGCCTACACCTACCTGGTGGACGCCCACTGGTCCCTTGAATTGAAGAAGACCTACACCTTCGTGAACCTCGCAGATCCCGAGCTCGCCATCCAGTGGCCGATCCCGCTGGAGGAGGCCACCGTCTCCGAGGCCGACCTCAACCACCCGATGCTGAAGGACGTCGTCCCCATGGCGCCCAAGAGGACGCTCGTCACCGGCTGCGAAGGCCAGCTGGGACATGCGGTCCGCGCGCTGGCCGAGGAGCGCGGCGTCGCGAAGGACTTCGATTTCTGCGACATCGACACCTTCGACATGTCCGACCCGGAGGCCTATTCCAAATACGACTGGTCGCTCTACGGCACCGTGATCAACTGCGGCGCCTACACCGCGGTGGACAGGGCGGAGACCCCCGAGGGCCGCGTGACCGCCTGGAAGGCCAACGCGACGGGGCCCGCCCTCCTCGCCCGCACCTGCGCCGGGCACGGGATCACCCTGGTCCACGTGTCCTCCGACTACGTCTTCGACGGCACCGCCGAGGTCCATACCGAGGACGAGCCCCTCAGCCCGCTGTCCGTCTACGGCCAGACCAAGGCCGCCGGCGACATCGCCGTGGCCGGCTGCCCCCGCCACTACATCATGCGCTCCAGCTGGGTCATCGGCGAGGGGCACAACTTCGTCAAGACCATGAAGGGGCTGTCCGACCGCGTAGCCGACCCGGAGGACAAGTTGGAGCAGGTCACCGTCGTGGACGACCAGCTGGGACGCCTGACCTTCACGCGCGACATGGCCGAGGCCATCTTCCACGTGCTGGGCACGCACGCCCCCTACGGCACCTACGACTGCACCGGCTCCGGCGCCGTCAGGTCCTGGGCCGACATCGCCCGCGCCGTCTTCGAGGCCGCCAACGGCAACGGGGACAAGGTCGTGCCGGTATCGACCGCCGACTACTACGCGAACGCCTCGGGGCCCATCGCCCCGCGCCCGGTCCACTCCGCGCTCGACCTTTCCAGGCTCGAGTCGGTCGGGTTCCACATGCCCGACTGGGAGGAAGAGCTGGGGGAGTATCTCAAACTGTGTTAGTTTGATATTTCGATAATTTTGAGTTTTTGGTATAAGGGCGGGGCGAGTTCGCCCTTATACCCTTTTTATTAGTAATTATTTAACACCTGTAATTTCACTCGATTTCATCAAGTAATTCAGAGTTCTTATTATGGTAGGCCTTGCTACAACCTTGGGGCCAATCTGTTCTAGAGGGTTGGTGAACCGAGCTACGGCTATTAATTAGTGTTCATGTTTCCAGGTCTCTCTATCTATCGCTCTCTGCTGTAAAAATTCGGCTTGAAGCGAATTAACAGAGTATTGCTAATTTCAATTAGTTGTTTATTCGCTAATTGAAATTAGCAATACTCTAATTATGTTCGTGTGACAGCGCTTTATTGCTACGTATGTTCTTTAAACCAGGATTGACATTCTGCTGCCATCTTTGAGGGTCTATTCGGGATCTCTTTGATTCTTGCTTGGGATATGTAAGCTAGGCGAAGAAACGGTGTCTACTATGCGGGTGTCCATGGGTTTCCCTTCGTCTGGTGTGATGCAGTCTCCACCTATATAATTATCATATGACTTGATTACTCATGAGATATATTGAATGGTTGTTCAGGTTCAACTGTTTTGTCACGAGAGAATGGTGCTCGATTGTCGTCTAAATCGAATGTGCTTATTGCGATTCCTGCTTATAACGAAGAGGAGTGCATTGAAGGCACAGTAAAAGAACTCCGTTCGGTTGCTCCAGAGTTTGATTTCATTATCGTCAATGATGGTTCCCGCGACCGAACGGCTGAAATATGTGATTTGTTGGGTTGTAATGTCATCACGATGCCTATCAACTGTGGCCTTACAGTTGGTTTTCAGACAGCGGCTCGATATGCCGTTGATCATGGATACGACTATATGATCCAGTTTGATGCCGACGGGCAACATCGCCCAGAGTATTTGGCTGCTCTTGTTGAGAAAGCGGTAAAGACTGGTTCAGATATCGTCATCGGTTCTAGGTTTCTGACTGTTCGCAAAGATAAATCGATGCGCATGGTTGGTTCACGCATGATTACCGTCTTGATTAAGATGTTGACCGGTCATCGCATTAGTGATCCCACATCTGGCTTCAGGCTGTTTAGTCGCCCTGTACTCGAAAGATATTATTACGACAACACTCTTAATCCCGAGCCAGAGTCACTTGCTTTGTTTTTAAAACAAGGATACTCGGTTTCCGAAGTTCAGGTTTCGATGCGTGAACGTCAAGGTGGAGAGAGCTATTTAAATCCGGTTAAATCTATGCAGTATATGCTCCGGGTATTCGTAACGCTTCTTATTGTTCAGTGGTTTAGGTGATGGTTATGTCTATATCACTTCGCGTGTTGCTAATTGTTAGCGCTGCTGTTGTTTTGTTATTTGTAGTCCGAAAGCTTAAGAAGTCCCAGATGCAAGTTCTGGATTCGCTTTTTTGGCTGTTGTTTAGCTTGAGCTTTGTGATGCTAGGCATTTTTCCTGAAATAGCAGTCGCTTGTTCGGAGCTATTTGGTTTTGTTTCGCCTTCAAACTTAGTGTTTTTGTATGTGATTGCCGTTCTCGTTGTTCGCGATTTCTGCAATTCACTGCGCTTGGCCAAGTTGGAGGAACGCTTAAACTCCCTTGTTCAAGCGTTCGCTTTAGATAAATAGCACCTTCTTTTTGGTAATAGGATTGTTTATGAGCATTTGGATTTCGTTTATTGGCGCAATTGCAGTCGCCTCTATTCTTCTGTTTTTTCCGGGATATCTTCTGCTTTCCTCTTTTAAAAGCATTCGATTTCCAAAATTGGCAATTGCTCCAATTGTTTCTATATTCATTGCTTGCGTAACCGGGATTATTACATCGAGGTTATTTCATTCTGTTAACGTTTGGGTTTATATCAGCCTTGAGCTAGCGATTCCGATTTTGGTTTTTGCCGCATCCTTTGTCTGGCGCCACGCGGGATTTGTTCAGATACCTGTGGGCTCTTGTTCTGGTTATTTGAATAATAAAGACGTTGATTTTTTTCAAGCCCTGTATTTAGTCATCGGGTTTATTGCTGCCTTTTATGTCTTTGTGACCGTTCTCGGTTCGCCTGAGTATTTTTCAGTGTCGATAGACAATTCGTATCATCTCAATGAGATTCATGCTCTTGCTACCACTGGCTGCTATTCTCCTACGGGAATAAGTGTTTATCCAACCGCTCCTGGGTACGGTTCTTCTGGAGCTGGGTTTTATCCTGCTGCATGGCACGTAATCTGTGCATTGGTATGTAACGTTCTTTCTGTTAGCGCTGCTGTCGCCATCAACGCAGTAACTTTTTCGTTCGTTGCTTTCGTATTTCCGATGAGCTGCTTCGCTTTGCTGAGCGCTGTTACTGAAAAAAAGACTTGTCTCGCATTGGGAGCTTTAATCTGCATTTCAGCCTATGCGTTCCCGTGGAGACTGCTTACCTTCGGTGTCCTCTATTCAAATCTAGCCGCTTTTTGCCTCGTATGCTCGGTCTGTTCTTTATTCTTGAGCCTAACTAAGGACGAAGGCCTTTCTATCCAAAACAGATTGTTGTTGGCCGTTTTATTTCTTTTCGGGTTATTCGACCTATTTCTGCTTCAGCCCAATGGGATTTTTTCAGTTGGTGTTTTATTGCTTCCGTATGCGGTTGCAAGGTTATATAGCTTATGCATCGCGAAGAACCTGTCTTCGTTCAAATCGTTTGCGACTGCGTTCGGCTTATCTGCTTGCTTTGCTGCGGCCTGGATCGTTGCATATAATTTACCTATGATGCATGGAATTGTTAGCGTTAGCTGGAATCACTATGTATCGGCTTCGCAAATGTTGGTCAATTTTCTCTGTCAATCGTATTCACCGGATGCGCCTAGCAATTTGTTGCTAGGCATATTCGCTATCGTGGGAGTTATTTACAGTCTGGAGCGCCGTGAGCTCCGCTGGATGTCAATCTCCTATATTCTCACCTTGATTATCCATTTTTCAACTGGAGCTACGGAAGCTGCATTTAAACAGTGGCTTGCTGGATTTTGGTATACGGATCCTTATAGAACAGCTACATTGTGTACTCTTGCTGCGTTTCCCTTGGCCGTCTTTGGTGCTTCGGTTCTTTTTGATGGGCTAAGGAAGAGCCTTTGTGGAGGCAAACAACAGCCAGTTGGTCCACTTAATCGGCTCTATCCCGCATTTTTTGTGATGTTGTTCGTCGCTGCAGCTTTCTATCCTTCTTTTCAGATACCTGGCTTGTTTAACGTTGAAACCGTATTTGGTAAAACCAGAAACGTTATTAAACAGAGCTATGACATGAGCAATTTTGAGGAACTGAACGCGAAAGATCTTGAGTTTGCATCTTCAATAAAAGAGATCGTTGGCGATTCCATTGTTTTAAATTCGCCCTACGATGGGTCTGCTTTTCTTTATGGGTCCACTGATATTCAGGTGTACTATCGATCTTTAAATTGTTCGCCGGAGAAAGATTCTAACGAACCAGCTGCCAGCAGAGTTATTAGGCATGGGTTATGCAGGTTTGAGGAGGATGTGGAAACACGAGAAGCTGTTAAAACTTCCGGTGCTCGTTACGTACTCTTGCTTGATTATGATAATTGTAAATCTCGGAAGCACGTTTTTACATATAACCCGGATGACTGGAAAGGCATTGAGTCGATCAGCGATAAAACTCGAGGGTTTACACTATTAAAAAAATCGGGGCATTCTAGGCTGTATCGCATTGATTTAGAGTAATTATTGTTTAAGTATCAATTGTAATTGGAGCTTCATGCAGTTTAAGTTGGCGAATCTCATCTTTAGCGGTAATCGGGCGTTTGATCAATTCCCGACTCTCTCTTTTAGAGAACTAGCCGGTAGGGCGATTTCTGAATCCCCATCTTCTTTGAGATTACTGGGTTCTTCTTGGATTGATTTTTCTACTTATTTTAATTCTCTTTCAATAATGAAGTGGAAAGAGTACTCGAATGCTGGGTCCTTTTACCTTCATTTCAAATATCGGGGTGCCGGTTTCGATCTTCAGGAGAGGACCGTTGGGAATCTTGATTGGTGCTCCCGTATTGTTCCGGGCTCCAATCGCAGCTTCCCTTCTTCTGATGCTTGGGCTTCTGTTGATATCGAGATTACCGAGCAGGCTGGTGAAACACTTCATTCCTTTAGCATTGAAAGTGCTGGCGAATTGACGCTTGATGACGCGTATTATTATACGAATGTCGATCCATGTAGCCTTCGCCCGGTAGAATTGGCTCTTGCTATTACAACATTCAGAAAAGAGCAGTACGTTCTTAACAATCTAAATCTCATTAAAGAAGGGATTCTTTCTGGCAAAGAGTCACTTTCGGAGCATTTTCATGTCCATGTTGTCGACAACGGCAAATCTTTAGACTGTAATTCTGGCTCCGATCGTATTTCGATTCATCCAAATCCTAATGTCGGTGGATCCGGTGGTTTCGCTCGCGGGATGATTGAGTCACTTGAACAGACTCCTAAAGCGACTCATGTTCTCCTGATGGATGACGATGTCGAGGTCCTTCCCGAGAGCTTTATCCGCACGTTCAACCTGCTCTCTCTTCTCAAAGAAGAATATGCTGAGGCCTTTTTATCGGGTGCGATGATGAGCTTGGAAGAGCCCAATTTGCGTACTGAGGATTTGGGGTTCTTTACTGCTAAGGGAACTTTTTCTCCCCTTAAGCCTGAAGGCTATATGACTTCACTTCATGATGTGGTTGAGACCGAGATATATAAGGCCCCAACTGGCCTTTATGAAGACACTACTCAACAGTATGCTGGCTGGTGGTATTGCGTTATACCTACCTCAACGATCGAACGCGAGGGATTACCTTTGCCTTTATTTGTTCGTTCGGACGACGCTGAGTATGCGCTTCGTTGCAAACCTAGATTCATGTCAATGAACGGTATATGCGTTTGGCATAATTCTTTTAAGTTTAAATACAGTGCTGCTGTGGAGCGTTATCAGGTAAGCCGAAATACGCTGATTAGCCAAGCGACGACCGGCGTTGCGCCCCTTGCTGATTTTCTTTATGAGATTCGTCGAGAAGTCGAACTCGACTTGAAGAAATTTGACTACGATGACGCTCTCCTCGCCGTAAAGGGCCTTGAAGATTTTTTAAGAGGTCCCGAGTGGATTTCTCATCCTTTCGCTGAATCCCGCTTTATGGCCGCAAATCGTGAAAGGGAGCAGTTGATTCCCATCGAGCAGCTCATCCCTCAGGCACTAGAATTGGGTGTCGACTTGACGCAACTGACTTTTGGCAATTTGAGCCTTGGGGGCGACAGGTCTAGGCTCCAGGCATTTAAGGATTATCTGACCATTAATGGCCACCGTTTTGTTAACGACTCCGCTAAGCGCAGAGGCAAAGTTGCTGTCATCGACGCTGCGGGATGGGTTTATCCCGCCGGTAAAATCAGGGATGTTGACACGCTTATTGTGGTAGATATGCCTAATAAAAAGGGCGCCATTAGACATATGGATAAGAAACGATTCAAAGAGGTTTGGACTCGTTTTCGTAAAGCCGAGAAGGTATTCAAGCGTAACAAAGATAAGATTTATGCCGAATACGCTTCGTATAGAGATGTCTTTACTTCGATCGATTTCTGGAAACAGTATTTGAAAGAGGCGTCGGAGTAGTCTTCATGTGAGTGGGTTTCAAAGTGGGACCCACTCATTCTTTTGTATCATATGAGTAATTGTGCTTCGTACATTGTTTGTCGTTGGGAAGGTTAAGCCATGTCCTTGCTTTCTGCTATTAAAAAGATTCTTCCCGGCTCATCCCGATCATTGCATGCTATGCATGAGGATATGGACCGTCGTTTTGACGAGATTTTTGCCCGTATTGAGCAGGCCGATAACGGTATCAATATGAATATCAATTACAAATTCGATACTCGGTTATTTCCAGAAATTGAATTGCTCAAGAAACGCCAACAAAGTCTGTCAGAGCAGATGGCCCTTCGCTTTGAATTGTTGGCACGACGTGCGTACCCCGATATCACTCCTTTTGAGCTCCGTTGCAAAATCTTTGATGCGTTACCGGACGCCGAGGGCGATATTCGATTGATGCAGCAGGCTAACGCTGCCTTGATGAGTAAACTAGATGCGATTTGTGATGCCAATAATATCCAATATTGGCTTTCTTACGGCTCTCTTGTGGGGACCTTGTCTCGTTCGGGTTTTATTCCTTGGGATGATGACATTGACATCTGCATGATTAGGTCCGATGTGGATAAGCTTGCTACTGTCTTAAAAGATGATCCTGATTATCAAGTCACCCTTGTATACGACTGGTTTGTAAAGTGCCGTCAAGTTCGTTTTTGTTCCACCAACCCGCTTATACCTTGTTTTGTAGACATTTCGATTTATGACTGGGCTGCCGAGAATTCTAAGCGCGCGAACGATCGGCTTAGGCAACTCCGAATTGAGCTTATGGATTTCTTTGACCAGCATGAACGTGATTTCAGTTTTTGGAGAGACAATCCTTGGATGTTCCATCCCGAGAGCGGTTATTGTGTTCAATGCGGAGATGTGGACCTAAAGACGCAGAGGGCTGCCATAACTAAGGCGGATGTCGATCGAGTTCAGGAAGTATTTGATCAATTTAATGATAAGGCTCATGAACTTTGCTTGTTGACTAGTGATCCTTGTGGCGATTTTGCATATGCAATAGACAATATGTTTAATGCACCAAAGCGGAAAATCATCTGGGACCATAATGATATATTGCCCGTCGGTAAGCATGCTTTTGAGGATTTTTCCTTTTCAATTCCTTCGAACGCCGAGGGAGTTGCTGATGACTGTTTCCCTGGATGGCCTTATATGCCTATGGACATCTGCGGGCATGATCATTTTGCAAAGGATGTTTTGTCTGATCCCGATGTTCGCTCCGCGATGGCAAGGTTTGTCGGTGAATGTAATTAGTAGCTACAACGGTTTTGATTAAGGTATTTAAAATGCAGTTTAAACTTGCGAATGTTGTACTTAAAGTTGAAAAGCATGCAAAAGATTTTCCCGAGCTTTACTATCGCGTGCTCTCCGGTGAGGCTTCGTATGATGACGACATTCATTCACTTCATATCAATGGAAACGTTGACTTTCTGACGTATGTAAATGGCTTATCTGCTGGCAAATGGCATCAGTATGCGTCTGTTGACAGCGTCGTCTTGCATATGGCTTTATTTGGCAGGGGCCGGGTTGTCGTTCATGGAGTGAGGTCTGGCGAGCTGAATCCTGTCGAGCTTAAATCGAATCCTTTTGATGGCGATGAAGTTGATCCTTGCGTTCTCGATATTGATATCGATACAACCGGCTACGACTTGATCGGTTTTAGGATTGAGAGTGATGAGGGCTATTCCGTAGACCTCTTGAACGCCTCTTATCTGACTGATGTTCCTGAGGACTCAATTAACCCGATCAATCTTGCTCTTTCTACTACTACATTTAAGAATGAGCAGTACATTCTTCCGAATATTGAACTCGTTAAAGCCGGCATCTCTAAAGAGGACGGACCAATACACGATCACTTCCACATGTTTGTCGTCGACAATGGCCAGACGCTCGATTCTGCATCACTTTCCGATGAGCTGGTCACCGTGCTCCCGAACCCCAACACAGGCGGTTCGGGAGGATTCGCACGTGGAATGATGGCGGCAACTGAAATTCCTGACCAATTTACTCATATCATCTTGATGGATGACGATGTTTCTATCATGCCCGAGAGTTTGATCCGCACGTTCAATCTCCTCTCTCTTGCTAAGGGCAAGTATAAAGACGCCTTTATTAACGGCGCCATGCTCTCAATGGAGGACCCTACTCGTCAGTTTGAGGATGTCTCGTATGTGGCTTCTTCTGGTGCCTATCGTCGCGTAAAAGAGGACCTGAATGTTGGCAAGCTGTCCGACATCCTCGAAAATGAACGCACGAACGTTGAAGTTGATCAGGCCTATGGGGCTTGGTGGTATAGCTGCATTCCGGTGAAGGCTATCGAAAAGAACGGCCTTCCCATGCCTTTCTTTATCCGCTGCGACGACGTTGAGTTTGGCATGCGCAATAAGCCTGTCTACATGACCATGAATTGCATTTGCGTGTGGCATGCAAGCTTTGAGGGGCGTTTCCGCGCTTCGGTTGACTGCTACCAATACTTCCGCAACTTCTTTGCCATGATTTCACTCGATGATTGTGCTGATGAGAAAATGTTTGTCCTTCGTATTCAGCGAGGGGTACGTCAGAACTTGCGCGATATGGATTATCAGGCTGCTGAGTTTATCCTTGATGGCTTTGAGGACTATCTGCGCGGCCCTGAGTATCTCCAGAAGCTTGATGGCGCCGCGACGATGATCAGTAAGGGTAGGTTAAACGAAAAGCTGATTCCTGTTTCCGAAATGGATCCAGAGCTTCTTCGCAAGGCTGGGGTTACGGAGCAAGTGCTCGCTAATGTTAATCTGGAATTCCATCCTTCGAAATTTATGAAGTATTGGAGATCTATTCCTTACGACAAGCACTATCTTCCCGATGCGCTGTTGCGCGGAAAGCCCGGCTATGCAGTTAAGAATGGCAGCTGTACGCTTGAAGGCAATTCGACGCGTTGCAAGACGCTGGTATTTCTTGATCCGACCCGCGAGAAGGGGTCGGTCCGCACGATGGATCGAGCGCGGTTCAAGAGTATTCGCCGCCGAGAGCACGAACTGATGGCGCGATATCGTAAAGAGGGCAAGAGCGTCAGGGGGGCATGGAAAGATGCCATGCCGTACATGACTTCGCGAGAGTTCTGGGAACAGTATTTAGGTCTGAAATAAGAAGAGGTCCGGATTAAGTCCGGACCTCTTCTTATTTTGAATAGGTTTTATAGGCTTGTAACTCCCATTGTTTTCTTTCGACTTTTGCTACTGAGTCGAGGATTAGTCCCGTTGCTAGGCTCAACCCACACAGGAACATGAATGAGGCCGCAAGTATGGCCGTGGGGAAACGGGGGACTAAGCCGGTTTGGAAGTATTCCATAACAATTGGAATTCCGAGGGCAAGGCCTATGATGGCGAAGATGAGCGCTATAAGGGTAAAGAACTTGAGCGGACGATAGTCTTTAAAGAGCGTTCCAATCATTGCGATGACCTTGATGCCGTCGCTGACCGTGTTGAGTTTGGATTCAGAGCCGGCAGGTCGATCTCGATACTCTACCGGCACGTCTTGAATGCGCCAGCGGTGGTCGACGGCATGGATGGAGAGCTCGGTTTCGATCTGAAAGCCCTCGCTCAAGACGGGGAACGTCTTGACGAAGGGTTTGCTCATGGCTCTATAGCCGGTCATCACGTCGTCAAAGCTGTAACCGTATATCCATTTAATCATGGCGCGAACAAGGTTGTTGCCAAAGCCGTGAAAGGCTCGTTTGTTCTCTTCGGCATAGGTGCCGTTTGACAGGCGATCGCCAACGGTCATATCCGCTTCGCCGTTAAGGATGGGATTGCAGAGTGACTTGGCAGCTTCGGCGGGGTAGGTATCGTCGCCGTCGACCATCAAGTAGCATTCGGCATCGACATCACGGAACATTTGGCGGCACACGTTGCCTTTGCCCTGCCTGGGCTCGTGGCGCACCGTAGCCCCGTGCTGCTTTGCGATTTGCGAAGTGCCATCGGACGAGTTGTTATCGTAAACGTAGACAATTGCACCGGGTAGCTCTCGATGGAAATCGTCGACAACTTTGCCAATCGTCAGCGCTTCGTTGTAACAGGGGATTATGACGGCGGTATTCGAATAGCCCATGTAGGACCTCCTTTAATGACTCATCTGGTCGAAAGTATACCTATCGCTTGCCCCTTTGATTAGATATGGGTTAGTTTTCCAGATTTGTTGCGGTGGGTTATCGTCAACGTGGGAGGGCTATACTTTCCACTGTTATGTTTTACGAGACAAGGAGATGGTCCGTGGCTGACAATATAGAGAGTCAGAAAGCGGTGGCTAAACCGGCCTCTCACGCTAAAAATGATTTTGAAAAGGACAAGTTCATTCTTAAGCAGCTTGTCACCAAAGATTTTAAAATCAAATATCGTCGCAGTGTTTTGGGCGTGGCATGGTCCGTGCTTAACCCGCTGCTTATGATGGTTGTTATGTCGATCGTCTTTTCGACGATTTTTGGCCAGAGCCGCAATGGGTCAATTACGCCCGAAATGTATCCATTGTATCTAATTGTCGGTAACATTACGTTCTCTGTTATGTCCGAGTCGACGAACCAGGCGCTCATGTCCATCATTTGGGCGTCTTCTCTGCTCAAGAAGGTTAAAGTCCATCGCTGGGTATTCCCGGTGCAGAAAGTGCTGTTCTCTCTTGTCAACTTTTCCTTCTCTTTGGTTGCCGTCGCCCTTGTTATGCTCTTTTTCCGTGTTGTCCCTACCTGGCATTTAATTCTGCTGCCGGTTTGCTTGCTGTTGCTTATGTGTTTCTGCATGGGCTTGGGCATGATGCTGTCGGCGCTGGCGGTCTTTTTCCGCGATGTTATGCACCTGTGGACCGTTGTTATCACGGCCTGGATGTATCTGACGCCTATTTTCTGGACGACCGATTACATCAGCCAAATGGCACATTGGATCCAGGTGCTGGTGGTTGTGAATCCCATGTACAACTATCTCCAGTTTATGCGTGATATCTTCCTGTTTAACACCGTGCCTTCTGCGCTTACGTTTGGCCTGTGCGTTGCTTGGGCTGTTTTCGCTCTTGCTATCGGCTATACCGTGTTTCATAAGACCGAGCACAAGTTTATTCTCTACATCTAAGGAGTGCTGTTCATGACTGAATCTGCTATTGATTACAGCAAGCAGCCCCTTGCTGTTGAGGTCAAAGACGTCACCATGATCTTTAACATGGCGTCCGAGTCGCTTACAAACCTCAAGGAGTACTTTATTAAGCTCGCAAAGCACGAGCTGTTCTTTGAGGAATTCCGCGCGCTTAAGCACATTTCGTTTGATGTGCATCGCGGCGAGGTCGTTGGCCTTGTTGGCACCAACGGTTCCGGCAAGTCTACGATGCTCAAGATCATCGCTGGCGTTTTGGAGCCCAGCGAAGGCGAGGTTAAGGTTCACGGCAATATCGCACCGCTGATTGAGCTTGGCGCCGGTTTTGACCCTGAGCTTACCGCTCGTGAGAACATCTATCTGAATGGCGCGCTCCTTGGCTATACCAAGGAGTTTATCGACGCTAGTTTTGACGAGATCATCGAGTTCGCCGAGCTTAAAGACTTCGTTGACATGCCACTGAAGAACTTCTCTTCGGGCATGGTCGCACGCATTGCCTTTGCTATCGCCACGATTACCGAGCCCGATATCCTAATCGTCGATGAGACGCTTTCTGTTGGCGATGTCTTTTTCCAGCAGAAGTGCGAGCGCCGTATTCAGCACTTTATCGAGAGCGGCGACGTCACGGTCTTGTTCGTTTCTCACTCCATGGAGCAGGTTGAACGCATTTGCCAGCGTGCTGTTTGGATCGAGAAAGGCGACCTACGCATGGATGGTCCCGTGGATGAGGTCTGCAAGGCGTACCACGACCAGTTCAAGTAGGCTATAATTTATTAGCCGTGCGAACTTGCACTCGCTTGGATGCCCGGCTTTATGCTCCATTAGCTCAGTTGGATAGAGCAGGGGACTTCTAATCCCAAGGTCGACGGTTCGAATCCGCCATGGAGCACCATATGAGTTTTAGAGACCCGGTAATAATGCCGGGTCTTTGCTTTTAGTGTCACATGGGCGTGCTATTGTTTAAACAAAGGCTGCAAGACATGGGGATGGCTTGCGGTCCTATTTGTTAATTTGGACTGTGGTGCGCTTTCCTCGTCACAGAAAGATGCCCGGTGCAGCATTCGCGCTGCACCGGGCATCTTGTTTGCTTATGGTGGCTAGCTAATGCGCCTTTGTCTCTATGCCTCCGTGGGCTCCACGCCCAGCTCTTTGCGGACGAGCTTGAAGGCGGCGGCGATGGCCTTGTCCATGTCGTAGTACTTGTAGCCGCCCAGGCGACCGGCGAAGATCACGTCGCCCTCCTGCGCCGCCAGCTCCTCGTACTGCTTGTAGAGGGCCTCGTTCTTGGCGTCGTTGATGGGGTAGTAGGGCTCGTCGCCGGGCTTCCAGTCCGCTGGGTACTCGCGCGTGATGACGGTCTTGTCCTGCGCGCCGAACTCGAAGTGCTTGTGCTCGATGATGCGGGTATAGGGGATCTCGCGCTCGGTGTAGTTGACCACGGCCACGCCCTGGTGGTCCTGCTCGTCGAGCGTCTCGGTCTCAAAGCGCAGGCTGCGGTACTCGAGCGTGCCCAGCTTAAAGTCGTAGAACGCGTCGATGGGGCCGCAGTAGATCGTCTTGACGGCGATATCGGGCTCGGAGGCGATCAGCTCCTTGTACTCCACGCCGCAGCGCACCTCGATCCCCTCGAGCATGTTGGCGACCATCTTGGTGTAGCCGCCCATGGGGATGCCCTGGTAGCGGTCGTTGAAGTAGTTGTTGTCGTAGGTGAAGCGGCAGGGGAGGCGCTTGATGATGCTCGCGGGCAGGTCGCGGCAGTCGCGGCCCCACTGCTTTTCGGTGTAGCCCTTCACGAGCGTCTCGAAGATGTCGCGGCCGACGAGCGACAGCGCCTGCTCCTCAAGGTTCTGCGGCTCGCCGATGTTCTCGGCGGCCACCTGCTCGGCGATCTTGGCCTTGGCGTCTGCCGGCGTAACGACGCCCGGCCACATCTTGGCGAAGGTGTTCATGTTGAAGGGCATGTTGTACATGTTGCCGTGGAAGTTGGCGACCGGCGAGTTGACGTAGTTGTTGAACTCGGCGAAGCGGTTGACGTAGTCCCAGACGTCCTTCATGGAGGTGTGGAAGATGTGCGCGCCGTAGCGGTGGACCTGGATGCCCTCGACGTCCTCGGTGTAGATGTTGCCGGCGATGTGGTCGCGGCGGTCGATGACCAGGACCGACTTGCCGGCGCGCTTGGCGGCATTGGCAAAGACGGCACCCGAAAGGCCGGCACCGACGACAAGGTAATCGTACTGGGACATGGATATGCTCCTTTGTATGTCGATTGGACAGCTACTTAAGCTTTGGGACAAACAAACCTGATTATTTAGTCCCATGAATTAGTGTAGCAGATACTCTTTCAGCAGCTCCAGCGCGTGGGCGTAGCCCATCAGGCCTTCGCCCGTAATGGTGGCGAAACAGGCCAGGCGTGCATAACTTACCTGGCGGAAGTCCTCTCGCGTCTCGACGGCGCTGATGTGGACCTCAACGGCGGGGATGGCGACGGCTTTGAGGGCGTCGAGGATCGCCACGCTGGTGTGCGTGTAGGCAGCCGGGTTGATGACGATGCCGTCGACCTTGCCGTAGGCCTCCTGGATCTTGTCGACGATGCCGCCCTCGTGGTTAGACTGGAAGACCTCGACCTCGTCAAAGCCCTGCGCGGCGCCTGCCTCCTGGCAGATCTGGACCAAGCGGTCGTAGTTGTCGCTGCCGTAGATGCCCGGCTCGCGAATGCCGAGCATGTTGAGGTTGGGTCCGTTGATGACGAGTGCTTTCATGACTGCTTCCTTTGGGGTTGGTCGATTTGGCGAGGCGGAATGAAAAACCACCACAAAGGTGCCTGTCCCCTTTGTGGTGGTTTTTGTTAGAGAGCGGGTGGGAGGGTGTCGAGGACGGCACGGGCGGTGTTGGCGGCGCAGTCGCGCGAGTCGATGATGTGGTCGGCCCAGGCGCGGTAGCGCGGCATGCGCTGCTCGGCGAGCTTTTCGATGCCATCGCGGGCAGTGATGGGGCGTCCCTTATGAGCGAGTTCGTCGAGCTTGCGGTTAAGCATCACGATTTGGCTGTTCTGGTGCAGCAGCGGATAGTTCTCATCGCGCGTGACCACGCCGCCGCCGGTGGAGAGCACCAGGCCACTGCGCTTGGAGATGTCGGCCAGCGCCGCCGTCTCCTGCTCGCGGAAGGCCGCCTCGCCGTGCTTGACGATAAAGTCGGCGCAGGGCATGCCCAGACGCTCCTCGAGCGCGCGATCGAGGTCGATGTGCTCGAGGTCCGTGAGCTGGGCGATCTGCTCGCCCACGCGGGTCTTGCCCGAACCTGGCATGCCAATCAGGGCGATGTTCTGCTCGCGGTGAGACAGGCGCTCCGTTACGTCCAGGATGCGCTCGCGCGGGGTGGCTTTGCCAGTGTAGCGCTCAACAGCCTGTGCTGCTTGTGCCACAAGCATGAGCAGGCCGCCGACGCAGGGGATGCCGCGGCGCTCGGCCTCGAGCATCAGACCCGTGCGGGCGGGGTTGTAGACAATGTCGATGACGCCCTCGAGCGCATCGAGGCCTTCGAGCGTGCAGGGAGCGTCGGGGCAGTGGGGGAACATGCCGGCAGGCGTGCAGTTGACGAGCAGCGCGGCATCGGATTGCTGCGCGATGTTGTCGTAATTGACCTCGCTCGTGCGACCCACGGGTACGACGATGGAGCCCAGATCGCCGAGCACCATGCTGGCCGTAGTACCCGCGCCACCGGTGGCACCGAGCACGAGGACCTTCTTACCAGCAACCTCAACGCCCAACTCTTCGACCAGGCACTGAAAACCAAAGTAGTCGGTGTTGTCGCCGCGCAGGCGGCCATCGGGCAGGCGTGTGATGGTGTTGACGTTGCCCATGCGCTCGGCCAGGGGACTCAACTCGTCCAGGTATTCCATGACGGCGCGCTTGTAGGGGATGGTTACGTTGGTACCTTCCCACTCGTCGCCCGTCATAAAAGCCTCGAGATCCTCGGGCTCGCGCTCAAATCGCACGTACTCGAGCCCCGCGAGCTCCTTGTAGATGGTCGGGGTGTAGCTGTGGCCCAGCACGCGGCCCAGCACGCCGTAGAGGCGGGTTGCGGCGGTGTTGGTCATCTAGAGTACCTCCGTGTAGCTGCCAAAGTAGGTGAAGCTCTCGCACACGTCGTCGATCGAGTCGAGCAGGTCGTCGAGGGCCTTGCTGCCAAAGGGGCAGTCCAGGTCAAAGTAGAACATAAACTCGAAGTCGCGCCCGGGGATGGGGCGGCTCTCGAGCTTGATGAGGTTGATGTTGAGCGCGTAGAAGCGCTCGAGCACGCGGTAGAGCGCGCCCGGCTCGTTGGCCGTGGTGATCATGAGCGAGGTGCGGTTGGCACCGGGATAGACGCGCGGTTCGCGGCTGATGACGACGAAGCGCGTGTAGTTGTTGTCCGAGTCCTGGATGTTGGGCTTCAGTACCTCGAGGCCATACAGCGCGGCACAGCTGCGCGAGGCGATGGCGGCGACGTCGGTGCGCTCGGAGTTGGCGACCATCTCGGCCGACATGGCGGTATTGGGGTACTTGGTGGCATGCAGGCCGTGGCCCTCGATAAAGCCGGTGCACTGGGCAATGGCTTGGCCATGGCTGTAGACCTCGCGCACGTCGGTGAGCTTGGTGCCGGGTTTGACGAGCAGGTTGTGATCGATCTTGAGGCGCAGCGAGCGCACGATATGGAAATCGAACTGGGCGAGCAGGTCGTAGACGGCGTTGACCGATCCGGCAGTTGAGTTTTCGATGGGCAACACGCCAAACTCGCAGAAGCCGTCGCGTATGGCGCGCATAACGCCCTCGAAGGTCTCAAAGAAGGCGATATCGGGCACGTCGAAGAGCTTGCACGCGGCGATCTGGCTGTAGGCGCCTTCGACGCCCTGGCAGGCGACGGTGGCCGTCTGGGGGAAGGGCGTGTCAAAGGCTGCGGCCGTGGCGCGGGCTTTTTGCGACACCGTGATGCCCTTGAGCTCGTTGATGTAGCGCTGCTGCTCGGCCTTGCTCATGCTCATGAGGAGGCGGAACAGAGCGATGGTCTGGGCCTCATAGCGCTCGGGTGCGCGGCTGGCGAGATTGTTGAGCTTGGAGCGTTCGCGGGCGGGGTCAAAGACGGCCTTGCCCATCTCGATCTTGGATTTGGCGACTTCGGTGGCAATGTCCATGCGCTCGATAAAGCTGTTGAGGAGCGTGGTGTCGATGCCATCGATGGCCTGGCGGATGTCAGCAAGGTCCATAGGGACCCCTTTCGTGAATCATTGCCCGGGGTGGGCTGGTTAGCGCTGGGCGGCGTCCTCGAGGAGGGCGTCCCAGATGGCGAGCGCCGCGGCTGCCTCGGCTACGGGGACGGCTCGGGGGACGATGCAGGGATCGTGACGGCCGTGGACCGAGAGCTCGGCATTTTCCATGGCGTCCATGTCTACGGTCTGCTGCTCGCGGCCAATTGAGGGCGTCGGCTTTACGGCCATGCGCCACATGACGGGCGCACCGGTCGAAATACCGCCCAGGATGCCGCCGGCGTTATTGGACTCGACTTCGATCTCGCCGGTCTCGGCATCGATGCGATACGGATCGTTGTTCTCGCTGCCGCGCATGGCGGCCACGGCAAAGCCCATGCCAAACTCCACGCCCTTTACGGCGGGAATGCCAAACGCGATTTGCGCGATGCGGTTCTCGATGCCGTCGAACATGGGGTCGCCGATGCCCGTGGGAAGCCCGTAAATGCCGCACTCCACGATGCCGCCGATGCTGTCGAGTTCATCGCGCGCGGCCAGAATCTCCTCGCGCATGCGGCCGGCTGCGGCGGCGTCAATGCACGGCAGGTCGTTCGTAAGGATCGCCTTGCGGTCGGCCTCTCGATAGACCATATCGTCCATCGGCAGGTCGGAGATGCCGCCGATCTGCGCGGCGTGCGCCATGACCTGAATGCCGCGGGCCTCGAGTGCCTGTAGCGCAATGCCGCCGGCGATGCATAAGGGTGCCGTTAGGCGGCCGGAAAAATGCCCGCCACCAGCAACATCGTGCATGTTGTGATACTTCACGCGCGCGGGGAAGTCCGCATGTCCGGGACGGGGCTTGCAGCGCAGCTCGGAGTAATCATTGGAGCGCGTGTTGGTGTTCTCGATAATCGCGGCAATGGGCGCGCCGGTGGTATGTCCATCGACCACGCCGGCAATGATATGCGCGGCGTCGGCCTCGTGGCGCTTGGTTGCGGTCTCGTCGCGACCGGGGGCACGACGGTCCAAAAAGGCCTGCAGCTGCTCCTGGTCAACGGCAATACCGGCAGGAATGCCGTCGAGTGAGCAGCCGATAGCGGGGGAGTGCGACTGGCCAAAGATACTCAGATGCAAGACGTTGCCAAAGGTCGAGGACATGCTATTCCTCCTCGAGCGTGACCTTGCCGCCCAGCAGGCGGTAGTGGTCAAAGAAATCGGGATAGGACTTGTTGACGGCCTCGGCGCCGTGGATCACAACTTCGCCAGTGGCGCGGCTCGCAGCGATGGCAGCCATCATGGCGATGCGGTGGTCGTTGTGCGAATCGACCTCGCCGCCGGTGAAGGCATCGACACCCTTGATGATGAGGTCGTCACCGGCGATGCGCACCTGTGCGCCCAGCGCGGTGAGCTCGCGGGTGGTGGTGACCAGGCGGTCGGATTCTTTGATACGCAGACGGGCGCAATCGCGGATAAAGGTGCGGCCCTGTGCCAGCGAGGCCACGGCCGAGATAACGGGTACCAGGTCGGGAATGTCGTGGGCACTCATCTCAAAGCCGGCGAGCTTGTCGGACTGCACGGTGGCGGCGTTGGTGGAGCGCACGATGCGGGCGCCAAAGCGCGAAAGCGCAGCAAGCACGTTGCGGTCGCCCTGTGCGGAGCTCAGCGACACACCCTCCACGGTGATGGGGTCGGAGCCGATGGCGCCGGCGCACAGCCAAAAGGCGGCGTTGGACCAGTCGCCCTCGACGGCTACGCTGCCGGGCGTGCGGTACGAGCCGCTGCTTACGCGGAAGTTCGTGACCTCGGGCTGGCCGTCCTTGGCCGGAATACGCTCGACGTTGACCTCGACGCCAAAGGCCTTCATTGCCTGGATCGTCAGGTTAATGTACGGGCGGCTCTCGATCAGGCCGGTCACCTGTACGCAGGAGGGCTGGGCCAGCAGCGGTGCTGCCAGCAGTAGGCCCGAGATGTACTGTGAGCTCACGTTTCCCGGCAGCACAAAGGTGCCCGGGCGCATGCGTCCGCTCGTCTTGAGCGGAAAACCGCCCAGACCCTGTAGGTCGCAGCCGGCGGCGATGATCTCGTCCGAGAGCGGGGACAGCGGGCGGGCGCCCAGACGACCCTGGCCCACAAAGGTGGCCTCTGCGCCCAGCGCGCAGGCGACGGGCAGTATAAAGCGCAGCGTGGAGCCGCTTTCGCCGCAGTCGAGCGTGCCGCCGGCAAGGGCCTTGAGCAGGCCAAACTCAATACTCTTCATAGTGGGGTGGACCTGGAAGCCGTCCTCGACGGTTTCGATGCGAGCGCCCAGGGCCGTAAGGCAACGCACCGTGGCCTCGATGTCGGCGCAGGTGGTGTTACAGGTGACGTGTGTCTCGCCGTTGGCAAGCGCAGCGCAGATAATCAAGCGGTGCGCCATCGACTTGGATGCGATGGCGGGAACGGTGCCCTTGAGCGGGGACGGGGTGATGCGGGCTAGCATGCGGATGCGTCTCCCTTCTGGCCGAGGCCCTCGGCAATGAGTTCGTGGAAAGTGGAAAGCGGCGTGCGGTCGATGCTGCAACGGCCAATGTCGTGCGGAATTACCAGGTCGATAGTGTCACCGGCGCGCTTTTTGTCGTGGAGTGCCTCGGCAAAGACGGCGTCGGCCGAAAGCCTGCAGCGGGTCTTGAGGCCGTGGCGCGCGCAGAGCTCCTCGATGCGAGCGGGAAGTTCGGCGTCGCAAATGCCGTGCAAGGCCGCGGCGCGCGTGATGATGCCCATGCCGATCGAAACGCAGTTGCCGTGCCCCAGCTCAAAGTTCTCGCAGGCCTCGACGGCATGTCCGGCGCTGTGTCCAAAGTTGAGGAGCTTTCGCTGGTTGGTTTCGCGCTCGTCGGCGACGACCACGGCGCGTTTGATGTCGATATTGCGGGCGATGATGAGTGCTACGCGGGCCACATCGCGGTTGAGCAGCTCCAGCGTGAGCGGGGTTTTCTCCAACTCGGCGAAGAGCTCGGGGTCGGCGATCACGGCGTGCTTGACGACCTCGCCGCAGCCGTCGGCGAACTGCTCAGGCGTTAGGGTGGCAAGGCATCCCACGTCGGCGATAACCACGCTCGGCTGCCAAAAGGCACCGGCGAGATTTTTGCCGGCGGCCAGGTCGATGGCCGTCTTGCCGCCCACCGACGAGTCCACCATGGCGAGCAGGCTCGTGGGGATCTGCACAAACTTGCAGCCACGCATGTAGGTGGCGGCCACAAAGCCGGCCACGTCGCCCACGACGCCGCCGCCGAGCGCCACGATCACGTCGGAGCGCGAAAGCTCGTGCTCGGCCACAAACTCCAAGATGTTGATGTAGGTCTCGGCGCGCTTGTGTGCTTCGCCGGCCTCGAAGGTGTAGATGCTTACCTCGTAGCCTGACGCTTCCAGGCTCTGTTTGACAGGCATTTGGTAGAGCGGGCCCACGTTGGTGTCCGTCACGATGACGGCCTTGGTGCCGCCGGCAGTGGCGCGCACGAGCGGTCCCGCCTGCTCCAGCAAAAACGTGCCAACATGCACCTGGTAGGGGCGTGCAGTGTCGATATCGATGGTAATCGCCATAAGCTTCGGTCCTTTCGACCTGGCGTGATGGGTGGTCTAGTGGGAGGCCTCGTCATCGAGTGCGCGCTTGATGCGGTCGCCCTCGGCAAGGAGATTCTCCAGATAGCGCTGGTCGCGGTCCTTGAGCGCACGGCTGTAGGCGCCGAGCGACTCGATCAGGTGGTCGATCTCGAAGGCAAGCGCGTCGGCGTCGTCGATCATGAGCTCGGACCACATTTGCGGGTTGAGGTGCGCCACGCGGGTGAGATCGCGGTAGCTACCGGCTGAAAAGCCGTGGTGGACCTGGGCGGTCGGGCTCTTGACGTAGGCGTTGGACACCACGTGCGCAAGCTGGCTCGTGAAGGCGATGACGCGGTCGTGCTCGGCGGCGCTGGTCACGCTGAACTTGCCAAAGTCCAAGGGGCGCACCATCTCGCGCACCTGGCCCAAAAGTTCCAGCTTGAGCGCGTCGTCCACCGCGGGCGGCACGAGCACGAGCGGAGCGCCCTGGAACAGGCCGGCGCGGGAGTGCGCATAGCCCGAGTACTGCGTGCCCGCCATGGGGTGCGCGCCCACAAAGTAAAAGCCGTGCTCGCGGGCAAGCTCAAAGGCGCGTTCGCACACGATGCCCTTGACGCCCACCGTGTCGATTACCACGGGGCCCATGATGGCGTCGGTGTCGGTGGCGTCGGCGAGCGCCTTGGCGTGCGTCTCGAGCCACTCGATGCAGGCCTCGGGGTAGCAGGCCAGGACGATGATGTCGCATTCGCCGAGTGTCTTGTCGTTGAGCTCTCCGGCGACAGTGCCCATGCTGGCGGCCGTCATGACATCGTCATCGGGGTCCCAGGCCAGCACGCGGACGCCCGCCTGTGCATATCCGCGGGCAAAGCTACCGCCGATGAGGCCAAGGCCGACGATGCCGGCGCACTTGGGGCCGCCCTGGTTAACGCGCGCGTTTCTCACCGTACCCATGGGCTACTCCATGGTCTCTTGGCAGACAACCTCGCGGATGGCTCGGATGCGGCGCATGGTGTCGTCGAACTGATCGGGGGTGAGGGCCTGGGCGCCGTCGGACCAGGCGCGGCTCGGCTCGTCGTGGACCTCGATCTCCAGGCCGTTGGCACCGCAGGCGGTCGCGGCGAGCGCCATGGGCTCGACGTAGCGGGTGTAGCCGGTGGCGTGGCTGGGGTCGGCGACGACGGGCAGGTGCGACAGGTGGTGCAGCACCGGCACGGCGTTGAGGTCGAAGGTATTGCGGGTGCGGGTCTCGAAGGTGCGGATGCCGCGCTCGCACAGGATGACGTTGTCGTTGCCCTCGCTCATGATGTACTCGGCGGCCATGAGCAGCTCATCGATCGTGCCGGACATGCCGCGCTTAAGCAAGACCGGAGTCTTGGTCTTGCCGACCTCTTTGAGCAGAGGGAAGTTCTGGGCGTTGCGGGCGCCGATCTGCATGACGTCGATCTTCTTGTCCAGGAAGACCTGCACGTCGCGTGGGTCCATGATCTCGGTGACGATCGGCATGTCGAGCTCGGCAGACGCCTCGCACAGCAGGTCGAGGCCGGCAGGGCCCATGCCCTGGTAGGCGTAGGGGGAGGTGCGGGGCTTGTAGGCACCGCCGCGCAGCATCGTGGCGCCGGCGGCCTTTACGCGACGTGCGATGCGGATGAGGTTCTCGCCCTCGACGGAGCAGGGACCGGCGATGACCTGGAACTGGTCGCCGCCGATCTTGACGCCGTGGCCGCAGTCGATGACGGAGTCCTCGGGGTGGAACTTGCGGTTGGCGCGCTTGAACGGCTCCGAGACGCGCTGCACGCGCTCGACGACATCCATGGACTCGAGCAGGAACGGGTCGATCTTGGTCGTATCGCCCACCAGGCCGATGATCGTCTCGTTCTCGCCGCGCGAGACGTCGGTCTTCAGGCCTTTTTTCTCAATCCAGCTGACGATATGGCCGACGGCCTCGTCGCTGGCGCTCTGCTTTAAAATTGCAATCATGGTGTGCCTCTCACCTCGATGGATAACTTTTGCAAAAACGGCCCGCATCGCGAGCCGTGTATATATGGTGCATGAGAGTTTATACTATCTGACTCGCTTTTGCCTTCTAAAGTGGGCCGTTGCGCCGCGTCTTCCTCGGAATTGCAAAGCTTTTTCTTTTATTTTGATAGCCCGTGGTGCACTTGGGTATAATGCCAAACGTTGGCCCTATTAGCTCAGGGGATTAGAGCGTCTGCCTCCGGAGCAGAAGGCCGTTGGTTCGAATCCAACATGGGGCACCATCGAACGTAAGACCGTCCGAACCTCGCATGGTCCGGGCGGTTTTTCTTATACCGACGCGACGTGATGGGACGTGGTATGGCAGCAACGGATATCGAGCGTGGACTCTCGACCGCCGAGGTCGAGGAGCGCATCGCCGCCGGTAAGATCAACCGCAACATGGAGCTCAAGACCAAGTCGGTCAAAGAGCTCATCATCGAGAACCTTTGCACGTTGTTCAATTTGATCAACGTGATCTTGGCGTTCCTGGTCATTTTGACCGGTTCGTTTAAGAATCTGACGTTCCTGTTCGTGGTGTTCCTTAATACCGCTATTGGCGTCATTCAGTCCATGCGTTCCAAGAAGATGGTCGATAAGCTCACGCTGCTGACCTCCAAGAAGGCCATCGCGGTGCGCGACGGCGCCGAGGTGGAGCTCGACTTGGACCAGATCGTGCTCGACGACATCATCCGCCTGGGGCGCGGCGACCAGATTCCCGCTGACGCCGTGGTGGTTTCGGGCGAGGCGCTCGTGAACGAGAGCCTGCTGACGGGCGAGAGCGACCTTATTAAGAAGCAGCCCGGTTCCGAGCTCATGAGCGGCAGTTTTATCGACTCGGGCCTGCTGCGCGCTCGCGTGATCCATGTCGGCGCCGACAACTACGTGGCTAAGATCAATAACGAGGCCAAATACGTCAAAAAGGTCAATTCCGAGATCATGAACGCGCTTAACGCCATCGTGCGCTTTGCGAGCATCATCATGATCCCGCTCGGTTTGGCGTTGTTTGCCTCGAGTGTGAGCGAGCTGTGGGATGCCGCGGGAACCCCGGGCGATAGCGCGCTTTCGTGGTGCTTCTCCGAGCTGTTGGCTGGTCATGTGCCTTCGTCGGCGCTGCTGTCCACGGTGGGTGCCCTGCTGGGCATGATCCCGCAAGGCCTGGTGCTGCTGACCTCGTCGGTGCTCGCCATCGCCACGGTGCGCCTGGCCCGCCGCAAGGTGCTGGCACAGCAGCTCTACTGCATCGAGACACTCGCTCGCGTCGACGTGCTGTGCCTGGACAAGACGGGCACCATCACGTCGGGCCGTATGGAGGTCGAGGGCACGTATCCGCTGCCGGTTGAGGGCGTGAGTCTAGGCGCCGGCCCGGACGAGGCGGCCGTTCCCGTCGATACCACGGTGCTCGATTTTGCGCTGGCTAACGTCGCGCGTGCGACTTCGGCCGATGCCAACGAGACCTGCCAGGCGCTTCTCAACTATTACGCCGACCGCCCGGTCGAGGTGTCTGAGCCGCTGTCGGTCATTCCGTTCTCGTCCTCCAAAAAGTGGAGCGGCGCGTCGTTTGCGCAGGGCTCCTATGTGATGGGTGCGGCGCAGTTTGTGCTCTCTGATCGTGTGTTTTCGCAGGTCGAGAACCGTGTCGCCGAGCTTGCCGATACCTGCCGCGTGCTCGTGGTGGCGCGCGTGGACGGCTTTACGCCCGATGGCGATATGGTGGGCGAGGCCGAGCCCGTGGGCTTTGTGACCATCCGCGACGAGATTCGTACCTCGGCGGCCGAGACCATCGGCTACTTTAACGAGCAGGGCGTGACCCTCAACGTGATCAGCGGCGACGACCCGCGTACGGTGTCGTCGATCGCGCGCGTGGTGGGCGTGCCGGGGGCGGACGCTTATGTGGACGCCACGACGCTCGATACGCCGGCCAAGCTCGATGCCGCAGTGGACCGCTACCATGTCTTTGGTCGTGTGACCCCGCAGCAGAAGCGCGAGCTCGTGCAGGCGCTCAAGCGTCGCGAGCACACCGTGGCCATGACGGGCGACGGCGTCAACGACGTGCTGGCGCTCAAGGAGGCCGACTGCTCCGTCGCCATGGCGGCCGGCTCCGATGCCGCGCGCAACGTGGCCGAGATCGTACTCGTCGACAATGATTTTGCCTCGATGCCCGCCGTGGTGGCCGAGGGCCGTCGCTCCATCAACAACCTGCAGCGTTCGGCCTCACTGTTCCTGACCAAGACGCTGTTCTCGATGGGCCTGGCGGCGCTGTGTATCGCGCTGCCGCCGTACCCCTTCGAGCCCATCCAGATGACGCTCATTAACTTCTTCTGCATCGGCGCGCCGGGCTTTGTGTTGGGCCTGGAGCCCAACAATGCTCGTGTGAAGGGTGCGTTTTTGAGCAACGTACTCAAGCGTGCACTGCCGCCGTCGATTGCGGTCATTTTGGCTGCGGCGCTCGATATCTTTGTGGCGCGCGTGTTTGGCTTTAGCCAGCTCACGCTGTCTACGATGTGCCTGCTTACGTCGTGCGCGGTGAGCGTCAGCCTAATCTGGCGCATCTCGCAGCCTCTCACGCCCTTACGTGTGGTGCTCTTTGTGTTTGTAGTCGCCGGCATCCTGGTGGGCGTTATCGGATTCCCGGAGCTGCTGTCTATTGCCAACCTGTCGATGGGCCAGATGGTTATCTTGGCTGTCATCGTGGTCTTTACCTGCTCGGTGTTCTTTAAGCTCGCCACGATGATGGATTCGCTCAAGCCGCGTCGTCGTCATGCCGCAACTGGTTTTGGCCGCGGTGTGCGCGTCCGCCTGGGTCGCGGTGGCGGCAAGGTGAGCTCGACGGGCTCGACGGCCGAACGTTTTGCTAAGCGCTTCGCCGCCGACATGGCGCAGCGCCGCGAAGATCGCACCGCTCGCGAGGCCGAGGCCCGCGCACTCGAGGGCGTGGCCCAGGCCCAGCCCATAAAAAAGAAGAGTACCGGAGCCAAGCGCTCTCGCGTGACCAAGTCCGCCCAAGGCATCAAAGTCTCGATGCCAAGCAAAAAGAAGAAGTAGCTACGCGCCCTGGCGATGTTGAATTGGTGCCTTGTTCCTGTGGGGCCGTGGCGATGTTATGCTCTAACCTCGATTGTTTGAATTGCTTCGAAAAGAGGATGCCGTGATCTGCCCGCACTGCCTTAAGACTATCGAGGACGGCGCCTCGTTTTGCCCCTACTGCAACGCCTATGTGGGTCCGGGCGATGGTCCCGAGCACACCGAGTTCGTGTTCTGTGAGGGCTGCGGTGCCCGTCTTTCTCCGCATGATCGTACGTGCCCCAAATGCGGACGCCCCGCTCCGGGTATCCTCTCCGAGGACGCGGCCGCATCTGACCTGGCAGCGGGCCGCACGGCGGGCTTTCCGCGCCTAACGCAAGAGCAGATCGATACCGAGGTGCCGCATGCGCCGGCCTCTGCCGCTGCGGTGCTTTCGGATGCCGCTGATCCTAACGAGACCTGCGTGCTGCCGGCTTTCGATAAGGATTTCGGTATTCCCAAGGTCGATATTCCCACGCCGGTTTCCCTGCATGACGATCCTCAAAAACCCAAGCGCAAGGTGCATCCCGACGAGGACGCCTATCACAAGCACAAGCGTCATATCCCCAAGCCGCTCATCGTCATCGTGGTCCTTGCAGTCGTTTGCGGTGGTGCCTATTGGTTCGTGACGGCCGATCCCATGGGTGTTATGCCCGGCTTCTATGACCAGTTTGGCCAGGCTGCGCAGACGACCTTCCCTACGCGTCAAAAGGGCGAGGCGACTGAGGACGATACCAAGCAGGACGATTCTGCCGAGGTGGTCCAGGAAGAAACCGTGCTGACCGATGATCAGCTCTATACCAGGCTCGACGGTCTGTATCAGACCATCGTGTCCTACGGTGACGAGGACCAGATCGGCGAGGTCATCGATTCCTTTAACAACGGTTATCTCCGAACGCCGCTGTCCACCCGTCAGGAGCTGTCGCAGAGTGCCTACGCCCTGCGCGACCAGATCAAAAAGACGCAAGATGAGCTTAACAACCTTAAGTATCAGGACGATACGGTCTATGCGGATGACATCGCCCACTTAAAGCAGCTTGCCGAGTGGATGTTCGAGCGTGTCGACGTGATCTGTCAGAGCTGGGACATCTCGCTGGCCATTCCTGATGGTGAGCCGATGAGTTCCCACCAAAGCGAGATCCTGGCGCCCATCGCGCAGGGCGGCAACAGCGCGCTGAACCAGTACGACGCCAATGTGGGTTCCTGGAAGCCGCAGCAGCGTTCCTAAAATTAGTTCGCCATAGTCGGCATAACCTACGTGCGCAATTGATGTAAGCGCATGCTTATTGCTACAATTCGTACAAATATGCTTTAAACGCACGAGGAAGGAACCACATGTTTGGTTTTAAGAAAGAGCTCTACACGCCCGAGTATCAGCTTGCCGGCGACGAGTGCGCCGTTATCGAGACGTCGAAGGGTACCATCAAGGTCAAGTTTGACGGTGAGGGCGCTCCCATTCATGTCGCGAACTTCTGCGAGCTTTCCACGATGGGTTTCTATGATGGCCTTAAGTTCCATCGCTATGTGCCCGGCTTTGTCATTCAGGGCGGCGACCCCAATACCCGCGATATGTCCGGCGCCGACGTCGCTGCCGGTCTTGAGGGCCCCGACGGCATGCCCGGTACCGGTGGTCCCGGCTACTGCATCAAGGGCGAGTTTGCCACCAATCCGCGCAACAGCCATGTCGATGGTGCCCTTGCCATGGCGCGCTCCATGGACCCCGATTCCGCGGGTTCGCAGTTCTACTTCTGCCTGGGCGCCCAGCATAACCTCGATTCCGGTTACACCGTCTTTGGTACCACGGTCGAGGGTCTCGATGTGATTTCGCAGCTGCGTGCCGGCGACGAGATCGTCCATGTCGAGATCGTTCACGAGTAAAGGGGACTTCCTTGAATAGCCAGCTGATCCAACAGGGCCGCGCCGCTTACCGCGCGGGTGATTTTTCCGCTGCAGCCCAGATGCTTGGGGCGGCAAAAACTCCCGATGAGATTATGGGCGAGGCCGATCACCTTCGTGGCAACGCCTTGATGCACCTGGGCATGTATGCTGAGGCCGCCGAGGCTTATGCCGCCGCCCTCAACGACGGCACCTATGGCAAGCGCGGCGCGCTGCTCACCAACCGCGGCAAGGCGCTCGCCGCCGTGGGCGACTACACGACGGCCGCTCAGGCGTTCTCTGCTGCTACGCAGGATGCTTCCTATGCCACGCCGTTCAAGGCCTATCTGGGCCTGGGCAATGCGCTGTTCCAGTCGGGCGACTATGCCAACGCGGGTACTGCCTTCCGTCAGGCCGCCATCGACGGCGCCAATCCGGCCCCTGCCGCCGCACTCGGCGAGCTCGGTCGTTGCTTCATTAAGCTCGGTCGTCCGGCGGATGCCGTGGAGACCTACCGTACGGCTATCGACTTTGCCGGTCCCCGTGACGACACGCGCGCGCTCAACGCCGGCATGGGTCAGGCACTTTCTGCCGCCGGCCGTCCCTCCGACGCACTCGACGCCTTTAACGCCGCTACTGCCGATGGCATCTACCAGCTCACCTCTGAGCAGGCCGATGAGCTTGCCCGCGTGCACGATTCGCTTGCCGCGCTGTCTGCCCAGACGGCTATGGCCACGGCTCCGGCGCCCGCGATGGACGCTCCCGCCGTCGATCCGCTCGATCCTACGGGCGCGACCGGTCAGTTTATGCCCGATCCCTCGGACACCGGCTTCTTTACACTGTCCGAGTCCGAGATGGTCCAGCAGGACCGTCAGGATCGTAAGCAGGCCAAGGTCCGTCGTCGCCATCGCCACACGGGTCTCAAAGTCTTCATCGTGCTGGTTCTGCTCATTTTGATTGCTGCGGGCGGTCTGGGCTTTGCCTACACGCGCGGCTTTGGCTTCCCGTCTCAGGAGTCTATCGTTACCGATCTGTTCCAGGCTGCCGGCGACGGTGACACCGCAAAGGCCGAGTCTTGCCTGGCCTCGAGCCTGTCCGAGGACGCCAAGTCGATGATCATCTCCTCGATTCCGCAGGGTGCCACCGTGTCCGTCGAGGGCATGGATCAGTCCATGACCGAGACGACCGCCAAGGTGAAGGCATCGCTGTCCAAGGGCGGCGAGCAGGAGTACACCGTCAAATTCGTGCGCTCCGACAACCATATCGGCTGGGCCGTTTCCTCGCTTGATATGGATTTCTCGGCTGCTGACAACCAGTAGTGACCTTATGGGATTTAGCTTTGCCCGGCGCTTCACCGCAAGTGAGGTGCCGGGCTTGCGCTAGTATCATGAACTAGTAGTTTTCCAGCAATCATCCAACACATCAGGAGTTGCGTTGTTTTCTTTGATGGATATGTTCTTCGGTAGCTATGCGGGCGATCTTGCCATCGACCTCGGCACCGCAAATACGCTTGTCTCCGTGCGCGGCAAGGGCATCGTCATTCGCGAGCCCTCTGTTGTCGCCATCGACAAGAACGACGAGCGCATCCTGGCGGTCGGCATCGAGGCAAAGCGCATGCTCGGCCGTACGCCCGGCAACATTGTGGCCGTTCGTCCCCTGAAGGACGGCGTCATCGCCGACTTCGATGTTACCGAGGCTATGCTTCGCTACTTTATCGACAAGGCTTCCGAGAAGCGCTATCCGTGGACCCCGCGTCCGCGCGTTGTCGTCTGCGTTCCCTCCGGCGTCACGTCGGTCGAGAAGCGTGCTGTCTTTGAGGCCACGATCCAGGCTGGCGCTCGCCAGGCCTACCTGATCGAGGAGCCCATGGCTGCCGCTATCGGCGCCGATCTGCCCGTCGAGGAACCCACCGGCTCCATGGTCATCGACATCGGTGGCGGTACCACCGAGGTTGCCGTTATCGCTATGGGTGGCATCGTCGTCTCGCAGTCCATCCGTATTGCCGGCGACGAGTTCGATCAGGCCATCCTCACGCACGTTCGTGATGCCTACAACTTGGCCATCGGCGAGCGTACGGCAGAGGACATCAAGATCAAGGTCGGCTCCGCCGTGCCGCTCAAGGACGAGCTCGACGTCGAGGTCAACGGCCGCGACGTGATCACCGGTCTGCCCAAGACCGTGCGCATCGAGAGCGAGGAGATTCGTCGCGCGCTCAACAAGCCGCTCGACGAGATGGCCAAGGCCGTCAAGGACGCACTCGACGCTACGCCTCCCGATCTTGCCTCGGACCTTATGTACTACGGTATTTTGCTGACTGGTGGCGGCGCGCTGCTGCGCGGTCTCGACGTGCGCCTGCGCGATGAGACCGGTGTTTCGGTCAACGTCAGCCCCACGGCGCTCGATAACGTCGTTAACGGCTGTGCCCGCGTGCTCGAGGCCAATGCGTTTGATGGCGGCTTCGTCCAGACCAATGCTTAATTTCCAAAAGGTGGATTCCATTTGGCACGATCTTCGGGTTTCTCCACAAATCTGAATACCAAGCGACAATCAACGGGTATGCGCCCGTTGATTGTTTTCAGCCTGATTTCGGTGTTGCTGCTCACGTTTTACATCCGCGAGGGCGAGGCAGGACCGATTCATGCCGTGCGTTCGGGCGTGACGACGATTACCTCGCCGGTGCGCTTTGTGGGCTCGGCTGTGGCGGCCCCCTTCAATGCGATCGGCAACGTGTTCTCTAACCTTACGGCGTCGCAGGACACGCTTGACGAGCTTAAGAAGCAAAACGAGGAGCTGACCTCTAAGGTTGCTGAGCTCTCCGAGGCTCAAAAGACCGCCGAGCGTCTGGAGGGGCTGGTCGGCCTGCAGTCGACCTACAACCTCAAATCGACCGCTGCTCGTATCGTTGGTGCCTCGGGCGATGCCTGGACCTCGACCGTAACCATCGACAAGGGCTCTGCCGACGGCCTTACCATCAACATGCCCGTGACGAGTTCTGCCGGTGTTATCGGTCAGATTATCGAGGTATCGGCCAAGACCTCTACCGTGCGCCTTATTGGCGACGAGAACTCGGGTGTGTCCGCCATGGTACAGGACACGCGCGCCCAGGGCATGCTGCAGGGTCAGGCTGACGGCACGCTGCGTCTTGAGTACGTGAGCGTCGACTCCGATGTTAAGGTTGGCGACATCATCGTGACCTCGGGCATTGGCGGTGTATTCCCCAAGGGTCTACCGCTCGGCACCGTCTCGTCGGTTGAGAAGTCGGCAAACGACGTGTACTACACCATTGTGGTGCGCGCTCAGACCACGGCCGAGAACAACGAGGAAGTGCTGGTCATCACCTCGCTGACCGACGAACAGTCGGCTTCGGATGAGGACGTGAGCACCGCTAATAGCACGCCGCAGGGAACGTCGCGCGACGCTGCGACCAAGACGAAGGACGAGAGTTCGGATGACAGTTCCGACGCGTCCGAGACGACCGATTCCGGCTCGAGCGAATAGGGGGCATGTCCATGGATCTACACGAGCAGGGGATGAGCTCCCGTACGTTTGTAATCGCCGCCATCGTGTGCGTGCTGCTGCAGGCAGGCCTGGCACCGCAGATCTCCATTGCGGGCGGTCGCGTCAACTTCATGATTATCCTGGTGTGCCTAAGCGTGTTCTCGGGCGACCCGACCCGTGCCGTCGTGTGCGGTTTTTGCAGCGGCTTGTTCTATGACCTGTCCGCTGCCGTGCCGGTGGGCGTTATGTCGCTCCTGCTGACCGTGGGTTCTTTTGCCCTGGTGCACAGCGCCGTCGGTCAGACGGGCGGTACCCCGAGTGCGCGCGGCGTCACTGTGGGCGCCTTCGCGCTCGTCATTAATGTGATCTACAGCATCGTCTTGCTGTTTATGGGTTTGGAGACGAGCTTTGTCGTGGCGATCTTCGGCCATGCGCTGCCGTCCTCGATCCTGACGGGTCTGGTTGCCATTCCGTTTTTGATGTCCGGCGTCGTGCCGCAGTCCGGCTATGGATTCTCCGCACGTGGCGGACGCCAGACGGGTATGCGCTTTAAGCCCAAGACCCGTAAGCTCAAATAGGGGAGGCCCGTAGATGTCTTCCCAGATGACGGTTATTATCGCCGGTATCGTGCTGGTTGTGGCCATCGTGGTCGCGTTGGTCATCATGCGTCGTGGCGATTCCCGTTTTACCTACGATACGCAGCATGGAACGGCCCCGCGCGCCACCGAGGGCGAGGGCAATACCGCGGCGACCGCCTTTAAGGGCCGCTTTTCCATCCTCACCACGGGTGTGGGCGCGATGTTTGCGGCACTTGCCGTCAAGCTGTGGGGCATGCAGATGGTCTCGTCGGACTATTACGAGAAGCAGGCCAATAGTAATCAGACTCGCACCGTTACCACACCCGCTGTGCGCGGCCGCATCCTCGACCGCAATGGCGTGGCGCTTGTCCAGAACCGTCCCTCACTTGCTGTCGTGGCCTACCGCGACCTTGCCGAGGATGAGGTTCTGGTTCGCCATCTTGCCAACGTGCTTGGAATGCCTTATGTGGCGGTCCTTCGCAATATTCAGGACAATACAGAGGGCGCTCAGAGCCTGCATACCATCGCGACGGACGTCCGTCGCTCCACGGTTGCCTATATCAAGGAACACGCCGGCGAGTTCCCGGGCGTCAAGATTGCCGAGCGTACCGAACGCCAGTATCCATACGGCGAGACGGCATGCCATATCTTGGGCTATACCGGCACCATTACCTCCGAGCAGCTCGAGGCCCAGAATAAGAAAACCTCTGGCGATGATGATGCTTCTGCTGGCAAGATTACGTACCAGTCGGGCGATATCGTGGGCCAGGCGGGCGTTGAGAGCTACTACGAAAACCTGCTGCAGGGTATTCGTGGCGAGCAGACCGTCAAGGTCGATGCCTCGGGCAATGTGACCGGTCAGGCCGGCGCCGTGCCCGCGAAGGCCGGCTCCGACATTAAGCTCACGCTCGACCTTAAGATCCAACAGGCCTGTGAGACGGCACTGGCGAGCGCTATCGAGCTTGCCAAGACCACTGGCTACAGCAATGCCGGCAACGGCGCTGTGGTGTGTCTCGATCCCAACAATGGCGAGATCCTGGGCATGGCGAGCCAGCCCAAGTTCGATCCGTCCGTCTTTATCGGCGGCGTCTCAAATGACGTGTGGACCGAGCTCAATGATGACAAGGGTTCGCACCCGCTGCTCAACCGCGCCATTAGCGGACAGTACATGTCGGCCTCGACCATCAAGCCGCTCTCGGCGCTGGCCGGTCTTGAGTTTGGAACCTACACGTCGGGGCAGACGACCAACTGCACGGGTTATTGGACGGGTCTGGGCAAGTCGTGGGGCAAGTACTGCTGGCTGCATTCCGGCCACGGCACCATGACGCTGCAGTCGGGAATCGCCAACTCGTGCGACCCTGTCTTCTATGACATGGGCAAGGCGTTCTTTTATGACGAGCAACATCCCGAGGGTCTGCAGGAGGTCTTTCGTCGCTGGGGTCTAGGCAAGACCTGCGGTATCGATCTGCCGAGTGAGGGCGCGGGCCGTATTCCCGATGCCGAGTGGAAAGAGTCGTACTTCACCGACGCATCTGCCGAGGACCGCAAGTGGAATGCCGGCGATATGACCAACATTGCCATCGGTCAGGGCGACATCCTGGTGACGCCCCTGCAGATGGCGTGTGCCTATATGGGTCTTGCCAACGGCGGCAAACAGTACGTGCCTCACGTGTTTTTGTCTGCCGTGTCGCGCGATGGCGACGGCGATGCCTATAAGTACAACGGCAAGGGCAAAAAGAAGCGCCTGGAGGCCAAGATCAACAGCGATTCGGATTTGGCTCTTGTTCGCAACGGCATGCACGACGTGATTTACACGGCATCGACGTCCCTGGCGGCTCACTTTGGCACCCTGACGCCGCAGGTATACGGCAAGTCGGGCACGGGCGAGAAAAGTGGCGAGGATGAATACGCGTGGTTCTGCGCCTATGCACCGGCCGATGACCCCAAGTATGTCATCGCTACCGTCCTGGAGCAGGGCGGCGGTGGCTCAGATACCGCGATGCATGTCGTGCGCGACGTGCTCGGCGTGATTTATGACGAGCCCGATACCTCTTCGGCCTCGGGCGATTCTTCGGTTCGATAGGAGGTTGCGATGGATTTTTCTCCGGCGGATCTGTTCCGTTCAACCAAGACCGGCTCTCGCAGCAGCCTGGACCGTGTCAACAAGCAACTTTCGGCCTCGCGCGGCACGTTTCGCCAAAAGGTGCATATCGGTGTGCTCGTGGCTACTGTGGCCCTCGTCGCCTACGGTGCCATCATTATCTGGTCGGCTTCGCAGTTTAAGGCCGACGCTTCGTTCTCACGCCATCTGCTGGGAATTGGAATCGGTACGGTGCTGGCGGTGCTGGTCTGGCGTACCGACCTGCGCGGTATTTCCAATTTCTCGACGGCGTTGCTCGTCATCGACCTGATCGTGATCCTCTCGCCCAAGATTCCAGGTCTGTCCTATACGGGCGGTCTGGGCATGACGGGCTGGATCAAGATTCCCGGTATCGGCTTGACATTCCAGCCGGTTGAGCTTGCCAAGCTCATCACCATCTTCTTTATTGCTACGCTTGGCTCGCAGTATAACGGTCGCATCGATACCGTTCGCGACTACGTCAAGCTCTGCGGCATGCTGTCCATTCCGTTTTTGGCCGTCGTTGCCATGGGCGACCTGGGCTCGGGCCTGGTCGTGCTTGTTTCGGGCGCCATCGTCATTTGTATGAGCGGTGCACGCCGCGAATGGGTGCTGTCGACCCTGGCCCTGCTCGTGGGCCTGGTGGCCCTCGTTCTGGCGCTTGATTCGGTCTTTGATTCGTTGCTCGGCCACGATGTGCTCATCAAGCAGTACCAGATGAACCGTCTGACGGTCTTTATCGACCCCGATAATGCCGATTCGGACGATGCCTACAACCTGCAGCAGTCGCTTATCGCCGTTGGCTCGGGCGGCTTCTTTGGTAAGGGTTTGGGCCATGCGACGCAGTCGGCCGGCGGCTTTCTGCCTGAGTTCCACACCGACTTCGTCTTCGCCTTCCTGTCCGAGACCTTTGGCTTTTGCGGTTCCTTTTTGCTCCTGTGCCTCTACGTGCTGTTGATCTTTTCGACGATTCGCGTCGCCTTTAAGTGCGAGTCCCTGTTTTTGCGTCTTTCGTGTGTTGGCATCGTTGGCATGTGGGCGTTCCAGACCTTCGAAAACATCGGCATGTGCATCGGCATGATGCCGATTACCGGTATTCCGCTACCGTTTATTAGCTTCGGTTCGTCTTCGATGATGATTCAGCTGCTGACGGTGGGTATCGTACAATCCATATGGCGGCATCGTTCGGGCGCCGCGTAACCGCTGGAGGGGTTTGCTATGAAAATTCCCGTAGATAAGCTGACCCGCGCTTTTAAGATGGGCGCGTCCGTTAAGAAGGATTCCGATACGCCGGTGCGCGTCTCGGTCTATCTGGATTCGTCTGCCTCGCGCTTTCTGGCCGAGACGGTGCGTGATGCCTTTGTGCCGCAGACGACCTCGGGCATTGTGCGCGTCGAGCGTCTGGGGGAGGAGCGAATTGCTCCAAAGACCGATACCGATGTGGTGCTGGTGCTCTCGTGTGGTTCCGACCGCTTGGAGAGTGCCGTGCAGGAGCTCGTGATCGCCGGCGCGCCCGTGTGCGTGCTTGCCGAGTCTGCTGTGGAGGTGCCGTTTATCGAGGAGTCCACGCCCATGCTTGGCGTGGTAGCGGCAACCGATAAGACGTATCTGCTCGAGACGCTTGCTCGCTGGATTCTCGATCGCACCGACAAGGAAACGGCTTTTGCGGCGAACTTTGCCTTCATGCGCATCGCGGCCGCCAATCGTATCATCACCTCGTGCGCGCTCACCAATATGGCGACCGGTGCACTGGTGTTTTTGCCGGGCGCCGATTATCCCGTTATGGCGCTGGCGCAGGTGGGCATGCTCTTTGAGCTCGCTGCCGTCTTTGGACGCGGCATTAAGCCCGAGCGCGGCTACGAGGTCGCGGGCGTGCTTGCCGGCGGTCTTGTGATCCGCGCGGTCACCCGCGCGCTCGTCAAGCAGACGCCGCATATTGGGTTTGCCGTCAAGGCGCTCACTGCTGCCGCGGGCACCTATGGCATGGGCCGTGCGCTCGTTTCGCTCTACGAGCGCGATGTCGACTACAGCCGTGCCAACGAGGTGGTCACTGCCACGTTCTCCCGCGTTCGCGATCTGGTGACCACGGTCGCGGGCGCTACCCGTCCTATGGCGTCCTATCAGGACGCATCAGATCTCGCTGCTTAGGGGTTTTCCGTTGCGCGTTGCATACCAAGATTGTTTTCATTTAATTGAGCCGTTGCTCGCCAAGGTCGAGAAGCCGAGTCGCTATATCGATCACGAGTGGGGCACGCTTTCCAAAGCCGATGCCGACTACCGTTGCTGCCTGATCTACCCGGATGTGTACGAGGTTGGTCTGCCCAACCAGGGCATCGCCATCCTCTACAACATCCTTAACCAGGCCGAGGGCATCTCCTGTGAGCGTGGCTATGTGCCGTGGCCCGATATGGGTGACGCCATGCGCGAGGCGGGTATTCCGCTGCTGTCGCTCGAGGGTGCAGCGCCGGTCGCTTCGTTTGATATCGTCGGTCTGCATGTGCCGCACGAGATGGCGGTGACGAACTTCCTCGAGGCACTCGACCTCGCTGGCATTCCGCTGTTAGCGGCCGACCGAGGCGAAGACGACCCCATCATCATCGCCGGCGGCCCCTCGGTGTACAACCCCGAGCCGTACGCGGCTTTCTTCGATGCCATCCTCATCGGCGAGGGCGAGGAATCGCTGCTCGAGACCTGTCAGCTGCATCGCCGCCTGCGTGACGAAGGGGTCCCGCGCGCGCAGATTGTTGAGCAGCTTGCATCCATTGCCGGCAACTACGTGCCGTCGCTCTATGAGGTTCGTCACGACGAGCCCTGCTCGCCGCATGGCTACACCGTGCCGCGTGAGGGCAAGGATGCGCCGACCGTGGTCTACAAGCGTGTCGTCGAGGATTTCGGCGCCACGAATCCGCTGTCGCAGTCGTGCGTACCCTATGCGCAGCTGGTCCACGACCGCCTGTCTATCGAGATTCTGCGCGGCTGCGCCCGCGGCTGTCGTTTTTGCCAGGCCGGCATGACGTATCGCCCGGTGCGCGAGCGCTCGGCCGACCAGATCGTCTCGTCGGTGATTCAGGGTCTGGAAAAGACCGGCTATGACGAGGTGTCGCTGACCTCGCTCTCCACGACCGACCACTCCTGCATTCGCGACGTGCTCGGCAGGCTCAACCGTCGCCTGGAGGATACGGGTATTCGCGTGTCTATCCCGTCGCAGCGCCTGGATTCGTTTGGCGTGGATATGGCCGAGTCGGTCGCCGGCGAAAAGAAGGGCGGCCTGACGTTCGCGCCCGAGGCCGGCAGCCAGCGCATGCGCGACATCATTAACAAGAACGTGACCGAGGAGGACCTGGACCGTGCGGCCAAGGCGGCCTTCGAGGCCGGCTGGAACCGCATGAAGCTCTACTTTATGATGGGCCTTCCCGGCGAGCGCGACGAGGACATCGTGGCCATCGCCAATCTGGCCGATCACGTGCTGGAGCTCGGTCGTTCCGTGGTGCCCAAGGCTCGTCGCGGCTCGATCTCGGTGTCCATCTCGGTTTCGGTCTTTATCCCCAAGGCTGCCACGCCGTTCCAGTGGTGCCCGCAGCTCGACTACGACGACGTCAAGCGTCGCCAGAAGCTGCTTATCACGAGCGTTCGCAACCGTGCCGTCCGTGTGCATTACCACGATGCCGAGACTTCGCTCATCGAGGCTGCGCTGTCCCGCGCCGGTCGTGACATGACGCCCGTCATCATCGATGCTTGGCGCTCGGGCTCTCGCTTTGACGCCTGGGTAGAGCATTTCTCGCTCGATAACTGGAAGGAAGCTGCTGCCAAAAACGGCATCGACCTCAATGAGCTCGTGCACCTGCCCTACGAGTTGGACTGGCGCCTGCCGTGGGAGCACGTGAGCCCCGGCTGCACGCGCGGCTTCCTCGAGCGCGAGTACCGTCGCTCGCTCGAGGGCGTCACGACTCCCGACTGCACCCGCACGTCGTGCACCGGCTGCGGAATCTGCCCCACGCTCCACGCCAAGAATGTATTGATGGGTGATCGCGCATGAGTGAGCGCCTGACCGACAACCCCTCGCTCTTTAGGCTTCGTGTTCGCTATGGCAAGCGCGATCGCCTTAAGTACCTGGGCCATCTCGAAGTAATCCATACCATTGAGCGCATCGTGCGCCGTGCGGGACTTCCCTATGCCGTCACGCAGGGCTTCTCTCCGCACATGCGCGTGGGCTTCTCTTCGGCGCTGCCGGTGGGTACGTCTTCGACCTGCGAGTGGTATGACCTGTTTATGACCGAGTTCGTGGCGCTCGACGAGGCGTTTGGGCGCCTGGCTGCGGCGTCTCCGGCCGATCTGGCGCCCATCGAGGCGGCGTACATCGACGTGCGCACGCCGGCATTGACGGCGCAGCTCACGCGCCTGTCGTATCGCATCGATCTGCACTTGGATCCCGAGGCGCCCGTAAGCGCCGACGAGGTGCGTCGTGCGATCGACACGCTGCGCGCGGACCATGGCATCGACTACGCGCGCGGAAAAAAGAGCAAGCGCTTGGATTTGGATCACACACTCGTGGGCTATGAGCTCACGGCGGGGGAGCGCCCGAACCATTTGGTACTCATGCTCGACACCCATGCCGACAACGAGGGCTCCATGCGTCCGGAAATTTTGCTTTCCGCTGCTGATGTTTTGTTGCAGGGCTTGACCCCGGGCGTGGATGCACCTATTGTTTCCACCGGTATGCAAGACCTCGTGACCATCTGCTCCTACGATGTCGAGCGTCAGAATCAAGCATGCGAGGACGACGAGGGCCGACTCGTCAGCCCCATACCTGTGCGAACTTGTGGATTTGCTCCACATACTCGTTGACGGGGGTATTTTCGCCTGCTACTATATTCGGCTGTTGCACTAACTGATGCATGAAGGGCAAGTAAACATGTACGCAATCGTTAACACGGGCGGCAAGCAGTACAAGGTCGCCACCGACGATGTCATCACCGTCGAGAAGATCGAGGGCAATGAGGGCGACAAGGTCACCCTGCCGGTTATCTTCCTCAACGATGGTAAGAAGATCGTCACCGATCCCGACAAGCTGGCCAAGGCCAAGGTTACCGCTCAGATCGTTGAGCAGTTCAAGGGCGAGAAGCAGCTGGTCTTCAAGTTCCACAAGCGCAAGCGCTATCGTCGTCTGAAGGGTCACCGTCAGCAGCTGACCAAGCTGAAGATCGTGAAGGTTCAGGCTACCTCCCGCGCCAAGAAGGCTGTCAAGGCAGAGGCTGAGGCTGTTGCCGAGGCTCCCGTCGCCGAGTAGATTACACTCGTAACGAAAGAGTAGGTATACACAATGGCACACAAAAAAGGACTCGGTTCCTCCCGTAATGGCCGTGACTCCCGCGGTCAGCGCCTTGGCACGAAGCGCTATGCCGGCCAGACGGTAACCACGGGCACGATTCTCGTCCGTCAGCACGGCACGCACATCCACCCGGGTGAGAACGTTGGCCGTGGCAAGGACGACACGCTGTTCGCGCTGGTCGACGGTACCGTTGAGTTCCACAAGGGTATCAAGCACAGGGTCAGCGTACGCCCGCTCGCGAACGCGTAATTCACCCTTCATAGAGCACATATGTGGGAGGCACTTGAGTTTTAGGATTCAAGGGTCTCCCTCTTTTTGTAGGAGGCGATTCTGTTGTCACAGTTCACCGATATCAGCCGCATTAACGTGTGCGGCGGCGACGGCGGAGCCGGATGCATGTCGTTTAGGCGCGAGGCATTTGTCCCCAAGGGCGGCCCCGATGGCGGCGACGGCGGTCGTGGCGGCAACGTCGTCATCCAGGCCGATGCTCAGCTGTCTTCGCTGATCGATTACCGCTTTAAGCATCACTTCCGCGCCGAGCGCGGCACGCACGGGCAGGGCGCCCGTCGTAACGGCAAGAGCGGCGAGGACCTGATTCTCAAGGTCCCTATGGGTACCGTGGTGCGCGAGCTCGACCCCGAGACGCAGACCCCGATGTTCGAGATTGCCGATCTGGTGCACGATGGCGAGCGCGTTGTCGTGGCTCCTGGTGGCGCCGGCGGCCTGGGCAACACGCACTTTGTGACGTCGGTGCGCCGCGCGCCCGCTTTCGCTCAGCTGGGCGAGCCGGCCGAGGAACACTGGATCGAGCTCGAGATGAAGCTTATGGCCGATGCCGCGCTCGTGGGCTTCCCCTCGGTGGGTAAGTCATCGCTCATCGCTCGCATGAGTGCCGCCCGTCCCAAGATCGCCGACTACCCGTTTACCACGCTCGTGCCGAACCTCGGCATGGTGCGTGCCGGCGAATATTCTTACGTCGTTGCCGACGTTCCCGGTTTGATCGAGGGCGCGAGCGAGGGCAAGGGCCTGGGTCACCAGTTCCTGCGCCACATTGAGCGTACGGCCTTGATCATGCACGTCGTCGACATGACGGGCGGTTTTGAGGATCGCGATCCGGTTGAGGACTATCGCATCATCAACCGCGAGCTCGAGCAGTATGGCGCCGAGCTTTCGGAGCGTCCGCAGATCGTCGTTGCCAACAAGTGCGACGCGCCGGGCACGGCCGACAAGATTGCCGACCTCAAGCGCGCAGTGCTCGACGATGGACATATGTTCTTTGCCGTGTCTGCTGTTACGGGCGCCGGCCTCAACACGCTGATGCTTGCCGTGGGCGAGCAGGTGGCTAAGCTGCGCGCCGAGCTGTCGGTCTCCGATGAGCCGGTCGTTCTGCGCGACGATGAGTGGGAGCGCCGTCGCCTGCAGCGTGAGAAGCGTTTCCGCATTGTCCAGGAGGAGCCCGGTGCCTTCCGCGTGGTCGGTCGTGCCATCGAGCGCATGGTCATCCAGACCGACTGGGAAAATGAGGAAGCCGTCATTTACCTGCAGCATAAGTTTGCGCGTATGGGTGTTGACGACGCGCTCGAGAAGGCCGGTTGCCGTGCGGGCGACGAGGTCCGCATTTGCCAGCGCGCCTTTGACTTTGAGGGCGCTGAGGACTTCTCGGAGTACGAAGAGCTCGAGGATGCTGACGAGGACGTTGCCGTTGAAGCCATTGACGTGGCCGATGCTGCGGATGAGAGCGTCGAGGTTGTCGATGCGGCGGATGCCGCGGACGATGCCGAGACCTCGGAGGGCGAGTAGGCCATGTCGCTGCGCGGTGGAATCGGTCTGCCCGAGCTTCCTCTAGAGGACGGGCAGGAGTTTAGGCTCGGCATTATGGGTGGCACCTTTGATCCCATCCATTACGGGCACCTGGTGACCGCCGAGCAGGCGCGCGAGTCGCTCGACTTGGACGCTGTGCTCTTTATGCCGGCGGGCTCTCCTGCCTTTAAGCTTGACAAGCCGGTGACGCCTGCCGAGGACCGTTATGCTATGACGGTCCTCGCCACCGCCGCGAACCCGGCCTTTTTGGCGAGCCGGTTCGAGATCGACCGCCCGGGCGTAACCTATACGGCCGATACGCTTCATGCCCTTCGCGACTTTTACCCGCCGCAGGTAAAGCTCTACTTTATTACGGGCGCCGACGCGATTATCGATATCGTGACCTGGCATGATGCCGAACGAATCGCTGAGCTTGCTACCTTTATTGCGGCGACGCGACCGGGCTTTGATATCGATACGGCGCGTGCCCGAATCAAAGAGTCGGGGCTGCCGTTCGACGTGCGCTATATTCAGATTCCGGCGCTGGCGATCAGCTCGACGAACATTCGTAAGCGAGTTGCCCGCGGCATGAGCGTGCGCTATCTTACGAGCGAGTCCGTGCTCGGCTACATTCGCAAACGCAGACTATATGCCGATTTGAGCCAAGAAGATTTTGAGTGATGGGGGGTCTACGTTGTCGGTAGAGGATCAGTTTGAGGGCGATGAGCGCGCGCTGCTCAAGCGCATTCAAGAGCTGCTCGATGTTCGCATGAAGGATAAGCGCAAGCGCTATGTGCATTCGCTGGGTGTTGCCGAGACCGCACTTCATCTGGCCGAGGTCTACGGCGTTGACCGCTTTGATGCCGCTGCCGCCGGCCTGATCCATGACTGGGACAAAGTGCTCTCCGACGACGAGCTCGTGGCCCGCGCGCTTCACTATGGCATCAAGGTTGCCGGTTCTCCTTCTGCCGCGACGCCGCTTTTGCATGGCCCTGTTGCCGCCTATGAGCTTCCGCAGCTTTTTCCCGAGCTGTCGCCGGCCGTTTTCCAGGCTGTCGACCGTCACACCGTGGGTGCCTGCGACATGACGCCGCTCGATATGGTGGTCTTTGTGGCCGATGCCATCGAGCCCAACCGCCACGGCGACTATGCGCATGCGCTGCGCAAGATGGTGGGGGAGTCGACGCTCGATGAGTTGTTCTTCTCCTGTTTTGCGCAGGGTCTGGTCTATGTGATCCAGTCCGGGCGCTATCTTTATCCCACGGCTATTACGATTTACAACCATTACGCCCAGCTGCGCTAGCTCGGGCTGTCTAGAAAGAGGTATTCCATGGCCGACGAGACCATGACCGACGAGCAGATTCTTGAAGGCGTGGAGCACAAGAGCTTCGCCGCCACGTCCGACCGCACTGCCGCCTCGCTGTCCGCGAGCGGTGTCGCCGCCGAGGATGTCGCCCGCGCCGCCGCGCAGGCCGCCTACGACAAGAAGGGCGAGGACGTTCAGGTGCTCGACCTGACCGAGCTTTCCGATGTGTGCGACTACTTTGTGCTTGCCACCGGTGCCAACAACCGCCAGGTCGATTCAATTGTCGACGAGATCGAGGAGAAGGTCGCCGAGGCTTGCGGCGAGCATCCGTTCTCCATCGAGGGCCGCGAGCAGAAGACTTGGATGCTCATGGACTACGGTTCGGTTGTCGTCCACGTCTTCACTCCCGAAGCCCGCGACTTCTACCGCCTCGAGAAACTCTGGGGAGACGCCCCCCAGCTCCCCCTCAATCTCCTCTAGTAGCTCATTTGAGACGGGGTTTAGCTACCCTCACGCATATCGCCGGGCAGTTGCGGTTTTCCGCAGCTACCCGGCTTTCTTTTTGCCCAAAGGCGATTAATCGTTGAAGCGGGATTGGCGGCCGAAGGAAAGGGCGGTGTCGCCGAATTTGTCTCGGACGGCGTCGATGGCGACGGAGAGGTCGCGGCGGTCGCTGGATTGGGCTCCGCGGTCATCGATCTCGCAGAACAGGTCGGTCTGGATGCCGCCTTGGTGGTCGAAGTCGCTCATGCCGATGCCTGCTAAGCGAACGTGCATTCCTTCCTGCCAGATGTTGCCGAGCAGTTCGAGTGCAACCGCCACGAAGATGTTCTCATCGTCGGTCGGATGAGGCAGCCGGCGCTGTGCCGAGCGACCGTTTCCATACGAATACTTGAGCTTGAGCGTTACCGTGGCGCCTGTTAGTCCCTGACGGCGCAGACGGCGTCCCACTGACTCGCCCAGCAGCGCAATCGCCGCCTCAATATCCCCACGCTCAGTCAAATCTTTCGCAAAGGTGCGTTCATTACTGACCGACTTGACCTCACGCTCCTCATCGAGACTCGTGACTTCGGAGATTTCGAGTCCCAGCGCACGCTGGCGCATGCGTTCGCCGTTGACGCCAAAAATAGAGGCCAAGGTGGATTCCGGTGCACGTGATAGCTCGCCGAGGGTGTAGATGCGCATGCGGCGCAGTCGCTCCTCGGCCGAGCGCCCGATGCCGCTCATGGCAGATACCGGCAGCGCGGCCAAAAAGCGCTGCTCGGTTCCGGGGCGCACGATGGTCAGCCCAAACGGCTTATCCCGCTCGCTTGCGATCTTTGCGACCGTCTTGTTGCAGCCCACGCCAATGGAGCAGGTCACTCCCAGCGCTGCCACGCGGTCGCTTATACGCCGCGCAACCAGCAGCGGGTCTTCGGGCGCAAAGCGACCCGGTGTGATATCGATAAAGGCCTCGTCGATGGACACACGCTCCACGCGCGGTGTCTCATCGGCAAGGATCGCCATGACCTGCGCGCTCACCTCGCGGTAGCGATCAAAGTGTCCGTGCGTCCAAATGGCCTGCGGGCACAGGCGCCGCGCCTCGGCCGAGGCCATGGCAGAATGCACGCCAAAGCGACGCGCCTCGTACGAACACGTGGACACGACGCCGCGCGACTCGGCGTCTCCGCCCACGATGAGCGGCTTTCCGCGCCATTCGGGATGATCGAGCATCTCCACGCTCGCAAAAAATGCATCGAGGTCCATCAGGCCCACCGCCGGACCCGTCCAGGGCGGCGGCGTAACGCCCGCAGCATCCTCATAACCGTATGTATGTTCGCGTCTTTCCATGTCATGAGTATACCGCGCAGCTCATGTGGGGTGCGTGGATGCGCTTGCAAATCGCGAATTCTTGTCTAAGATATGGATTTGCCCTCGACTACACCGAAGAAGTTGGTCTCACGGACTTCACCTGCCCGCGTCGATGGCGTATTATGTTCAACTGTTTGTTTGTAGTTGCAGCCTAAAGCTGCTTGGTTGGAGGAGTTTCCTTTGGCAGTCAAGATTCGCCTTGCTCGTCACGGCGCTAAGAAGCGTCCGTACTACCGTGTCGTCGTCGCCGATTCCCGCGCCCCGCGTGACGGTCGTATCATCGAGGAGGTTGGCCGCTACAACCCGATGACCGCCCCCAAGACCATCAACCTCGACCTCGAGAAGATCGCCGACTGGCAGTCCAAGGGCGCTCAGCTCACCGACGCCGTCGCCGCTCTGGTCAAGGCCGCCAACGAGGGCGAGAAGACCGAGACCGTCGTCAAGAAGTCCAAGAAGCAGCTCGCCAAAGAGGCCGAGGCCGCTAAGGCTGCCGCTGAGGCCGCTGAGGGCGCCGAGGAGTAAATCGTGCCTGAGGTTGACGCTGCACAGCTCGAGGGTGAGGCAATGCTCTCAGATCGCATCGCCGATCTCGTCGAATATCTCGTTGTTCAGATCGTCGACGACCCGGATTCCGTGAGCCTTGAGGTCATCGATGGTGACGACGCCTCTACAATTGAGGTTTCGGTCGCCGAGGATGACGTCGCTAAGGTCATCGGCCGTCGTGGCCGTACCATCAAGGCCATTCGCACGCTCGCCCGTGCACTGGCCGCTCGCCTCGACACTGCTGTCGAGGTAGAGGTTCTGGGCTAGGACCTTGAGGTCCCAGTACAAAAACATCGCCCGTGTGGTCAAGCCGCACGGAAGGAAGGGGGAGGTCCTCGCGCAGCCGCTGCGGGGGCTTCCTTCTGTATTAGAGCCGGGTATGCGGGTCGCTCTGACGCCGCCGGCGCTCAAGCGCGACCGCTTTTGCACGGTCGTGTCCGTCACCGATACGGGCGATGGCGATCTGGTCTCGTTTGAGGGCATTGACGACTTGTCAGCCGCCGAGGACATCACGGGATGCTACGTGCTGGCAAATCGTGACGACTTTGAGCTCGATTCGCTCGACGCTGCCTATACCGACCTGATGGGTCGCGAGGTGGTGGACGAGCGCTTCGGTTTACTCGGCACGATCGTCGAGATCATGTCGACGCCCGCTAACGATGTTTGGGTTGTTGAGGGCGATCGGTACGGCGAGGTACTGATTCCCGTGATCGAGCAGGTCGTGCTCGATCTTCCCGACACAGGAACAATTTCCGTCCACGTTATGGACGGCCTGATCGATATGGACAAGTAGGGAGGACAACATGCTGATTGAGACCCTTTCGGTCTTTCCCGAGATGTTTGAGCCCGTCATGTCCACATCGATCTTGGGCCGCGCCCGCAAGGCCGGCCTTTTTGATTTTAAGGCGTATAACCTGCGCGACTGGACGCACGACCGCCATCGTACCGTCGATGACGAGCCGTACGGCGGCGGGCAGGGCATGCTCATGAAGGTCGAGCCTATTGCCGAGGCCATCGAGGCCATCAGCTCCGAGGGTCCCAAGCCCACCGTAGTGTTCTTCACCCCCTGTGGCGAGCCCTTTACGCAGCATGTGGCCGAGCGCCTGCTCAAAAGTGAGCGCCTGCTGTTTGTGTGCAGCCGCTACGAGGGCGTCGACGAGCGTGCGTATGCGTATGCCGATGAGCGTCTGTCGATCGGCGACTACGTGCTTACGGGTGGCGAACTTCCCGCTATGGTCGTTGCCGATGCCGTTGTACGCCTGATTCCCGGCGCCCTGGGCGACGAGATGAGCAATGTGGACGAGTCGTTCTCGACCGCCGAGGACGGAGGCCTGCTCGAGTACGCGCAGTACACCCGTCCCGCCGAGTTCAACGGCGAGGGCGTGCCTCCGGTGCTCGTGAGTGGCGATCACGCCAAGGTCGATGCCTGGCGTCGCAAGAACGCCATCGAGCGCACCTGCCGCTGGCGTCCCGATCTGATCGAGACGGCGCGCCTTACGCCCGAGGAGCGTGCGTACGCGCAGGAGATTTTGGACGCTTCGTATTCGCAGAGCGAGGAGTGAGAATGGTTCCATCGCAGCATTCCGCGTTGAGGGGCGCTTTTGAGTGGATCGCGGTCATCGCGATCGCACTGGTCGCCACCTTCTTGATTCGCTCGTTTGTGGTCGAGCCCTTTGTGGTGCCCACCGGCTCCATGGAGTCCACGATCGAGATTGGCGACCAGATCCTGGCACAAAAGGTGAGCCTCGAGCTCGGTCAGCCCGTCAAGCAGGGCGATATCGTGGTGTTTCACAACCCCGATGGCACCTCCGAGCATGATGTTCTTGTCAAGCGTGTTATTGCCACGGCCGGCCAGACGGTCGACCTGCAGGATGGCAAGGTGGTCGTTGACGGCCAAGCGCTCGACGAGGACTATACGACGGGCATGAGCTGGCCACTTTCGGTCCAAGCGCCCGGCGCTCAGGTAAGCTATCCCTACACCGTTCCCGACGGGTGCGTGTGGGTGATGGGCGACAACCGCGAAAACTCTGCCGACTCACGCTACTTTGGTCCCGTCGACCGTTCGGACCTGATCGCCGTGGCGCTCGTGCGTTACTGGCCGCTCAACCGTCTGGGCGCTATCGACTAAAAACCGCTATAGTACAGTACCTAACCGTGTAATCGTTTCGACGAGGGGATATTAGAGGCATGAACGCTTCATCGCTTTCCTTCCAAGACATCATCCTGCGCCTCCAGCAGTACTGGGGCGAGCAGGGCTGCGTCATTATGCAGCCCTATGACTCCGAGGTCGGTGCCGGTACCTTCCATACCGCGACCACGCTGCGCTCGCTCGGTCCCGCCGAGTGGCGCACCTGCTATGCGCAGCCCTGCCGCCGTCCCGCCGACGGCCGCTACGGCGAGAACCCCAACCGCATGCAGCACTACTATCAGTTCCAGGTGCTCATCAAGCCTTCTCCGGTTAACGCCCAGGAGCTCTACCTGGGGTCTCTTGCCGCTATCGGTCTGGACCCCAACGACCATGACGTCCGCTTTGTCGAGGACGACTGGGAGAGCCCGACGCTCGGCGCCTGGGGCCTTGGCTGGGAGGTCTGGCTCAACGGCATGGAGGTCACGCAGTTTACGTACTTCCAGCAGGTGGGCGGCATCGAGGTCGACCCCGTGCCCGTCGAGATCACCTATGGCCTGGAGCGTATCGCCATGTACGCCCAGGGCGTCAACTCGGTCTACGACCTGGTGTGGAGCTACCTGCCCGACGGCACGCCCATGACCTACGGCGACGTGTTCCTGGAGAACGAGCGCGAGTTCAGCGCTTATAACTTTGAGGTCGCCAATGTCGAGATGATGCGTCAGAAGTTTGACGACTACGAGGCCGAGTGCCACTCCTGCCTGGAGCGCAAGCTGCCGCTGCCGGCATATGACTGCGTCATGAAGTGCAGCCATGCCTTCAACCTGCTCGATGCCCGCGGTGCGCTGTCCGCAGTCGAGCGTGCCAACTACATCTTGCGCGTCCGCGCCGTCGCCAAGGCGTGCTGCGAGGCCTATATGGCCGAGGTCGCCGGAATCAACGAGAATGCCGATCAGGAAGGCGAGGTGGCGTAAGCCATGGCAGACGCTAAGGATTTCCTGTTTGAGATCGGTACGGAGGAAATGCCCTCTGCACCGCTGAACAATGCCGTCAAGCAGCTTGGCACCATGATTGCTAAGGGTCTCGACGAGGCCGGTCTGGCCCACGGCGAGGTCCGCGTGATCTCGAGCCCGCGTCGCCTGGCTGCGCTCGTGGCTAACGTCGCCACCGCGACCGATGAGGTCCACGAGGTCAAACGTGGCCCCGCGGCCAACATCGCCTTTGACGCTGACGGTAACGCCACCAAGGCCGCCCAGGGCTTCGCCCGCAAGTGCGGTGTGGCTGCCGAGGATCTGGTCCGTCGCGAGGACACCGACGGCCGTGAGTACGTCTTTGCCGAGAAGAACATTCCTTCCGCCCCGGCCACCCCGATCCTGACGGCCCTGTGCGAGAAGACCATCGCCGGCCTGCAGTGGCCCAACTACCGCTCTCAGCGCTGGGGTCACGAGCACGCCACGTTCGTGCGTCCGGTCCGTTGGATCTGCTGCCTTTTGGGCGAGGATGTCGTGCCCGTGTCGTTTGCCGACGTGACGAGTGGCAACACCACGCGCGGCCATCGCGTTCTGGGCCCCGGTGACCATGTGGTCGCCAGCCCCGCTGTTTACGAGCAGGTGCTCGAGGACGCCGGCGTGCTTTCTGCCGAGCGCCGTCGCGAGGCCATCCTTGCCGGTATCGCTGAGGTCGAGGCTGCGCGCCCCGGCTGCCACGTCGATACGCCCAAGAAGGTCTTTGAGGAGGTCATCAACCTCTGCGAGTGGCCGACGGTGCTCGTTGGTACCTTCGACGAGGAGTTCCTCAAGGTCCCGCACGAGATCATCTGCGAGTCTATGCTCACCAACCAGCGCTACTTCCCGATCTATGACGGCGAGGGCAAGCTGACGCGTGAGTTCGTGGTCGTCTCCAACAGCAAGCCTGAGAACGCCGAGCGCGTGATTGACGGCAACGAGCGCGTCGTGCGCGCCCGCCTGGACGACGCCAAGTTCTTCTACGAGGAGGATCTGAAGATCTCCCTCGACGAGTTCCGTGAGCGCCTGGCCAAGGTCGCCTTCCAGGAGAAGCTCGGCAGTGTGCTCGCCAAGTCCGAGCGTATTGAGCAGCTCGCGCTCGCTATTGCCCGTGAGGCTCACCTGGGTGCCCACCTGGCCGCCGATGCCGGCCGCGCCGCTCACCTGTGCAAGGCCGACCTGGTGTCCAACGCTGTTGTCGAGTTCACGAGCCAGCAGGGCGTGATGGGCGGTTATTACGCCATCGCGATGGGGGAGAACGACGAGGTCGCTCATGCTATTCGCGATCACTATCGTCCCCGCTTTGCCGGCGACGAGCTGCCCGAGGGCACCGCTGGCTGCATCGTGGCCTGCGCCGACAAGCTCGATACCATTGCCGGCATCTTTGCCATCGGCGAGCCCCCGACCGGCTCTTCCGACCCGTACGCGCTGCGTCGTGCCGCCATCGGCATCATCAACATCCTGCGCGATCGTCTGCCGATCGACCCCACGTCGCTCATCGACTTTGCGCTTGAGCTCTATAGCGAGCAGGGCATTGAGTTCGACGCCGCCGAGGTCGCCCAGCAGGTTCGCGACTTCTTCCACGGTCGTCTGGTGAGCATGGCCCGCGACGAGAAGATCCCGGCCGACACCGTTGCCGCCGTTTCCGCGGTGCACATCATTGCCCCGTCCGTCTTCTTCGCCCGCTGCGCTGCCCTCGACGAGGCTCGCAAGAACGACGCCGAGACTTTCGACAACCTTGCGACCGCCTACGCCCGTGCCGCGCATATCTCCAAGCCCGAGCTGGGCGCGGAGTACGACCGCGCCCTGATGGGTGAGGTCGAGCTTGCGCTTGCCGACGCCTCCGAGGCTGCCCAGACCGCCGTCGATGCCGCTCTCGCTGCCGAGGATTACCCTGCCGCGTTTGCCGCTCTGGCCGCCCTGCGCGCGCCCATCGACCGCTTCTTCGACGAGGTTATGGTCATGGACAAGGATGAGCAGCTCCGCGATAATCGCCTTAAGCTGCTCAACCGCTTCGAGGCCGTTTTCTCCGGCATCGCCAACATCGGTGAGCTTGCCCGCAAAAAGTAAGCTAGCCTGCGCATAAGCGCAAAAGGAGCCCCGCATGGATTGCCCGGTCACCGCTCGTCCCACCGTTATCGTTATCTCCGACTCGCTCGGTGATACCGCTTGTGAGGTGGTGCTTGCGGCGTCCGGGCAATTTGATGTAGGGGCTTTTCGTCTCTTGCGCCTGCCCAAGGTGAACTCAGTGGAGCAGGTGGAGTCGTTTGTGGGCCCGCGCGTCGATGCCGACCATCGCGATATTGCCGTGTTTCACACCATTGTCGATCCGGCGCTTCGCGCCCGCGTGCTCGATTACCTGGGCATGCTGCATATCCGTTCGGTCGACCTGATCGGTCCGACGCTCGCCGTGCTATCGTCGCTCATCGGTGTGCCGCCCAAAGGCGTCGCGGGCGTGATTCACAGGACCGATGACCGCTATTTCCATCGTATCGAGGCCATGGAATATTTCGTTGAGCACGATGACGGGCGCGGTTGCGACGATTTGTCGGGTGCCGATATCGTGCTGCTGGGCGTATCGCGCACGTCCAAGACGCCGCTGTCGATGTATCTGGCTTATCAGGGCTACAAGGTTGCCAATGTTCCGTTGGCCCATGGCATGGAGCCGCCGAAGTCGATTTACGAGGTCGACCCGATGCGCCTGTTCGGCCTGATTTCGACCGTCGATGTGATTTCCGAAATTCGCGATAGCCGCTTGGGCGATGACTACGCTCGTGCCGTTGCCGGCTCCTATGCCGAGCCCGAGAGCGTGCGCAGCGAGCTCGAGGAAGCCCGTTCCCTCATGAAGCGGCTAGGCTGCTTTGTGGTGCGTACCGACGGCAAGGCCATCGAGGAGAGCGCTGCCGAGATCATTAGCCACTTGGAGGAAATCCAAGAAGCCCGTGCCCGCCGCGCCGCCCGTCGAGCCTAACAGTAGCAGCATTTTGATAAAGCGATTTAGCAAAAATATCGCATCTGACCTGCACCTTCTTACAGTGGTATCTTCATAAGGTAACCACCTTTACCTACCATTTACCGCCAGTTTTAGCACGTTTACCAAACCGCGCATCCTCTGCTTAAGCCCGCTCAAAACCCGCCGTATAGTTCCCTCATGGCCCGCATCTGGCGGGTCGATTCGTTACCACGGTCGTGTGCGTAAGCGCATGGAAGGGGAAGTATCGTGAGCGATTGCAAGAGAGTTTACCGTTTTGGAACCGACGCCCAGGGCACCTGTGTCACCGAGGGCGACAAGTCCATGAACTTCGTGCTTGGCGGCAAGGGCGCAAACCTTGCCGAGATGAGCCGCATCGGCCTGCCGGTTCCCGGTGGTTTTACCATTACCTGCCAGACCTGTGTTGAGTACTCCGGTGCCGGCAACGTCTGGCCCGAAGGCGCGCTCGATGAGATCGTTGCCGCCGAGGAAGACCTCGAGTCCCGCTGCGGCAAAAAGCTCGGTGACGCCTCCGATCCGCTGCTCGTGTCGGTTCGCTCGGGCGCTCCGTTTTCCATGCCCGGCATGATGGACACGGTCCTCAACTTAGGCCTCAACGACGACTCCGTTCAGGGGCTCATCGCTCAGACGCAAAATCCGCGTTTTGCCTGGGATAGCTACCGCCGCTTTATTCAGATGTTCTCCAACGTCGTTATGGGCGTCGACGCTGACCTGTTCGAGAACGCGCTGACCCGGGCACGCCTGGTCGCTGGTGTTCGCGTCGATTCCGAGCTTTCGGCCGAGGATCTGCAGGAGCTCGTCGAGACCTTCAAGGGGATTTTCTCTGAGAACGTCGATGCTTCCCTGTATCCCGAGCTCGAGGTTGCTGACGGCAAGCCTGTCTTCCCGCACGACCCGGAGCTTCAGCTACGCCTTGCCATCCAGGCCGTCTTTGGCAGCTGGATGAACGAGCGTGCCTGCATCTACCGCAAGCAGCATGGCATTTCCGACGACCTCGGCACCGCCGTCAACGTGCAGGCCATGGCCTTTGGCAACAAGGGCGAGACCTCTGCGACTGGCGTCGCCTTTACGCGCAACCCGGCCGATGGCACTAAGGAGTTCTACGGCGATTTTCTGGTTAACGCCCAGGGCGAGGACGTCGTCGCCGGCATCCGCAACACCGAGCCCATTGCCGACCTCAAGACCACCCCGGGCCTCGAGTCCGCAGGTGAGGAGCTCGAGCGCGTGTTCCTGACGCTCGAGGATCATTATCGCGATATGTGCGATATCGAGTTCACCATCGAGCAGGGCAAGCTCTGGATGCTCCAGACCCGCGTGGGCAAGCGCACCGCCACCGCCGCCCTGCGCATCGCTATCGAAATGGTCGAGGAGGGCCTGATCACCCGCGAGGAGGCCGTGAGCCGCATCGATCCCGCGCAGCTCGACCAACTCCTGCACCCGCAGTTTGACGCCTCCAAGAGGTACGAGACGCTGGCCAGCGGTCTGAACGCCAGCCCCGGTGCCGCCGTGGGCGAGGTCGTGTTCTCGAGCGACGACGCCGTCGCGCGCGCCAACGAGGGCCACAAGGTCATTATGGTTCGCTGGGAGACCAACCCCGATGACCTGAAGGGCATGGTAGCCGCCGAGGGCATCCTGACCAGCCACGGTGGCAAGACGAGCCATGCCGCCGTTATCGCCCGCGGCATGGGTACGCCCTGCGTCTGTGGCGTTGAGCGCTTCCATATCGACGCCGCCGAGAAGGTCGTGCGCATCGAGGGCAGCGACCGCGTGCTGCACGAGGGCGACGTTATCTCCATCGACGGCACCCAGGGTATCGTCGTCGACGGCGCCGTTGACCTGGTCTCCGCCGAGCTCACCGGCGATCTGGACACCATCCTATCCTGGGCCGACGAGATTCGCCTGGACGAGACCGGTGGCCATGCCAACCATGTGCGCGTTAATGCCGACAACCCCGAGGATGCCGCGCTCGCGCTCGAGTTTGGCGCCGAGGCCATCGGCCTGTGCCGCACCGAGCACATGTTCCTGGGCGACCGCAAGAACATCATCCAGAGCTTTATCCTGTCTGACGATGAGGCCGTGAAGCAGCAGGCCCTGGCCGACCTGCTCAAGGTTCAGACCGAGGACTTCCTGGCGATGTTCAAGACCATGTCCGGTCGCGATGTGGTCGTCCGCCTGCTCGATCCGCCGCTTCATGAGTTCCTGGATAATCCTCGCGAGCTCGAGGTCGCCATCACCAAGAAGGAAGCCGCTGGCGCCAGCGAGGAAGAGCTTGCCGTCCTGCGCGCCCGCCTGCGTCGTATCGACGGCATGGTCGAGTCCAACCCGATGCTCGGCCTACGCGGCGTGCGCCTGTCCATCGTCTTTAGCGATCTGCCGCTCATGCAGGTCCGCTCCGTCGCCACGGCTGCCGCTCGCCTCATCAAGGAGGGCGTCGATCCGCGTCCCGAGATTATGGTCCCGCTCGTTTCCATTACGGCCGAGCATGTTCAGACCCGCGAGGTTATCGAGCGCGTGATCGCCGAGGTTTCCGACGAAGAGGGCGTCGAGCTCAATATTCCCGTGGGCACGATGCTCGAGCTGCCGCGCGCCTGCATGGTCGCTGATGAGATCGCCCATCACGCAGACTTCTTCTGCTTTGGCACCAACGACCTCACCCAGACGACCTTCGGTTTCTCGCGTGATGACGCCGAGGCTAAGTTCATCCCGCTGTACATGCATAAGAAGATCTTGAAGGACAATCCCTTCGAGACCATCGACACAGCGGTGCTCGAGCTGGTGCGTATGGCCGTCGAGAAGGGTCGCGCCACCAACCCCGACATGCACTTTGGCGTGTGCGGCGAGCACGGCGGCGACCCCAAGTCCATCAAAGGCCTGTTTAACGTGGCCGACGTGGACTACGTGTCCTGCTCGCCCTACCGCGTGCCCCTCGCACGCCTGGCTGCCGCTCAGGCCAAGCTCGAGGCCAAGCGTTCCGCCTAACGTTTTGGGTTTAGACGCCTAGCGTAGCCCCCTTCATGCCGCCCGTCTCATTCGTGAGGCGGGCGGTTATCATGTGCGGGTTTTGTCTTTTTGTCTGCGTAAAAAATTGTTCTTGCAGCAGAAACCCGCGCGTGTATACTCGAATACGTTTGTTCAACTACGTGCCGGCCAAGGTGGTACGGCACCTCTAGAAGAGTAAGGAATTGCACATGGATTACATCCGCGCAATCGAGCGTCAGCAGATCCGCGAGGACATTCCTCAGGTTCGCGTCGCCGACAACGTCAAGGTTCACTACCGCATTAAGGAAGGCGACCGCGAGCGCATCCAGGTCTTCCAGGGCGACGTCATCCGCATGGCCGGCGCCGGTGCCCGCGAGACCTTCACCGTCCGCAAGATGTCCTTCGGTGTCGGTGTTGAGCGTACCTTCCCGCTTCACAGCCCCAAGATCGCCAAGCTCGAGGTCGTTCGTCATGGTCGCGTCCGTCGCGCCAAGCTGTACTACCTCCGCGACAAGGTGGGCAAGGCTGCTCGCATCCCCGAGAAGCGCTAAGAAGATCGCAGCGTCTGTCCACTCGTTTGGACGTAAGGGTCACCTTCGGGTGGCCCTTCTTTTTATCCGATTTGCATGCAAGGAGGGCCTGGTATGGCCAATATGACGAGCTCGGTTTCGGCATCGCAAGTTGCTGGCGAGCTGGCGAGCGCTACGTTTGAGGAGATTCCCGCCCTCGTGGAGCATTATCGCGAGGACCCGCGCCAGCAGGTGATCAAGGCTTGCGAACGCGCCCTCAAACGCCATGCCAAAGAGCTTGCCGAGCGCGAGCGCGTCAATGACATGTACGAGCTTATGCATGAGCTTGGCGGCGATGGAGTGGTCGTTGGTGTCGACGAGGTGGGTCGCGGATCGGTGGCCGGTCCTTTGACGGTATGCGCTGTCTGCCTTCCTATGGAGCCGCGCGTCTGGGGCATCAACGATTCCAAAAAGCTCACGCCGGCGCGCCGCGAGTTGCTCTCAGTGAAGATTGCCGAGGTGGCGACGGCGATCGGTTTTTGCCATATCGCGCCTAAGGATATCGATGAGATGGGCATGGCCCGTGCTATCCGTACCGCCGTTGCGGGCGCCGTGGCCGATACGGGGCTCGAGCCCGATTGCGTGCTTATGGATGGCAACCCCTTGGGCGCCGTTCCTAACGAGCGCGATGTGGTGAAGGGCGATGCCAAGATCGCCTGCATCGCCGCGGCGTCCATCATGGCCAAGGTCACGCGTGACGAGATGATGGTCGAGTACGACGCCGAGTATCCCGAGTACCATCTGGCCGAGTCGAAGGGCTATGCGAGCCCCGAGCACATCGAGGCCATTCGCAAACATGGACTTTGTCCGCTGCACCGCGTGAGCTTTTGCGGAAACTTTCTGCAGACTGAGCGCCTTTTCTAGGCCAATTGTGGAGACATGGACCTCTGGGGTTTTATAAACCTGCTGGTAGCGGGCCGTATGCAACACCATTGTTGCGTACGGCCCGTTTTTTGACGGCATTTGGTCAGCTTTTGGTTTGCTTCCGGTACTTACCCGCATGAAAGGTGCCCTCATCATCGGGGCAATGCAGTGTGCGGGAAAGGAGACCCCATGAGTGCCGCAAGCAAAAAGAGCAAGACGCAGCAGCTCAAGGAGCGTTGGGAAAACGGCGAGCTCGACTCCGGGGCGATGACGCCCGAGTTTATCAAGGGACTCAGTCCCCGCGAGCTAGGCATGCTGGGCGAGCTGATCACCATCGACTACTTTAACGAGCGCGGCTACACCTTGCTGGAGCAGGGCTATCGTTGCACCGAGGGCGAGGCCGATCTGGTGCTGCTCGATGAGCTCGACGATGTCGTGGTGATGGCCGAGGTCAAGACCAGGCGCGTCGCCCTGGATTGCACCACGCGGGTCTTTCCCGAGGAGGCCGTGGATGCCCAAAAGCAGCGTCGGTATCGCCGTATCGCAAGTTGCTATCTCATGGAGCACTATCCGCTCAAGGCGATTCGCTTCGATGCTGTGGGTGTCACCATCCGCGGCGGGCATATCGCCGAGATCGAGCATCAGTACAACGCGTTCGATTGGCAGGTGTCGTGATGGCGTTCGAGACGTTTGCCGTTCACGCGGCCTGCATCCGCGGCGTCGAGGCGATTCACGTCACGGTCGAGGTCTCGCTTGCCGGTGGCGTTCCGGGCATCCAGATGCTCGGCATTCCGAGTATGGAGGTGATGGAGTCACGCGGTCGTATTCGCTGCGCGATGCGCTCCGCCGGGTTCGAGATCCCGCGCTCGGGCATTACCGTTAACCTGGCACCCGGCGATATCCGCAAGACCGGTAGCGGCTTTGACCTGCCCATCGCCATCGCGGTTCTAGCGGCCGATGAGCAGATTCCCCGTGACAACCTCGATCGCTGCCTTATCGCAGGTGAGCTTGGTCTGGACGGTACGGTGCTTCCCGTCAAGGGCGAGGTGGCGTTTCAGCTATTGGCTCGCGACATGGGGCTGTCTTTTATCGCCGGCAGGTCCGACCAGCATGTGCCACTCGCGGGCGTAGATTGCGGCTTTATCGACCATCTGTCTCAGCTTGCTCATGGCATGGGCGATGCCGCACGGCACTACTTGGATTCCGAGGGTGTCGAGGCGACCTTTGAGCCCGAGCTCGACTATGCAGACGTGCTGGGGCAGGAAGTCGCTAAACGCGGCATGGCGCTTGCGGCGGCAGGAGAACTCGGCTTGCTCATGATCGGGTCTCCGGGATCGGGCAAGACGATGCTCGCACGCCGTATGACCGGCATCCTGCCCGAGCTTTCCGTTGAGGATCAGCAGGAGGCACTGTGCATCCATTCGGTTTTGGGTGAGAACATTGATGGCTTGTTGGCGGGGCACCGCCCCTTCCGCAGTCCCCACCACAGTATTTCGACCGCAGGCCTTATCGGCGGCGGGCGCCCGGTGCACCCGGGTGAGATCAGCCTTGCTCATGGCGGCGTGCTCTTTTTGGACGAGCTTGCCGAGTTTCCCACTGGCGTGCTGCAGACGCTGCGTCAGCCCATCGAGCGCGGCTACGTGAGGATCGTACGCGTCGACGGGGCTTTTACCTTCCCGTCGCGCTTTCAGCTGCTGGCTGCGAGCAATCCCTGCCCCTGCGGCTTTTTGGGCGATCGCGAGGTGCCGTGTCGCTGCTCGGCGGCGATGGTCGAGCGCTATCGGTCTAAACTGCGCGGTCCTTTGGCCGACCGTATCGACATGATGATCGATGTGACCCGTCCCGACCCTCAAGTGATTATCGAGGGTGCGGAGGGCATGTCGTCGGCCGAGTTACGTGACTACGTTGTGCGCGGTCGCGCCTTTCGCGCTTGGCGCGAATCCCGCATGGACGATGCGGATGCCGAGGCCGAGGATGACGAGACTCGGTCCATTGACGGCGTCGTTTCGACCTTTGAGCTCGATGATGCGGCGGAGAAGTGTGTGCTCGGCCTGTCGAAGCGCACGCATCTCACAGGGCGTGGCATCGTGCGCCTTGTTCGCATTGCGCGCACGATCGCAGATGTCGCCGAGAGCGAGCAGGTGACGCAGGACCACGTGCTCGAGGCGGCGATGTACCAGGGAAGGAGGGACCAATGATGGCTGAGGGGACCTTCGAGCTGCATCCAGGTGACGCGTTGTATCCCGAGACCGTTTTGGAGCTTTCTGATGTACCCCAGACGCTCTATGTGCGCGGCAACCCCGAGGCGCTTTCGACGCCCGCGCTCTCCATCATCGGTGCGCGAAAGGCCTCGCCGTATGGTCTTGCCGTGGCAGAGCTTGCGGCGAAGGTGGCGGTTAAGGCGGGAGTGACGGTAGTTTCGGGCGGTGCAGTCGGTTGTGACCAGGCCTCGGGTTGGGCTGCGGTCAACGCCGGCGGCAAACACGTCGTGGTGCTGGGGACGGGCGCCGACGTGGTCTACCCGCGTTCGAGCGCGGGGCTTATTACGCGCACGCTCGATACGGGCGGCGCGGTCGTGTCGATCTCTCCGTGGGGCATGGGTCCGCGCAAGTTTGCCTTTCCGCGTCGCAATCGCGTGATCGCGGCCCTGTCGCAAGCCCTCTTTGTATCCGAGGCGGGTATGCCTTCCGGGACGTTTTCTACAGCCGAGGCTGCTATGGATTTGGGGCGCGAACTTCTTGCCGTGCCGGGGTCGATCCTATCGCCCGAGTCGCGTGGCACGAATTACCTCATTGCGAACGGTGCCTGCTGCATTGTCGACGAGGAGTCCATCGAGATGGCTATCTCTCGCATATACGGCACCCTGCGCTACTCGCGCCCCGATGCTCCCGGCATTGCCGACCTGAATCCAACACAGCAGACCGTGATGCATGCGCTCATCGCCTCTCCGCTCAAGGTCGACGACATCGCGGCGCTCGTCTCACTCGATGCTGTCGGCGTACTCAAACTCTTGGGTTCGCTTGAACTCGAGGGCCTTATCGAGCGCATGATGGATGGAAGGTATGCGCCCTCCAAGTTTGCCCTTCACGCCCAGACGCCCTTCGGTCACAATGGAAAACGTGTCAATTAGAAAGGTGTTTGCAGATGCAGTTCGATCAGGTGACGGTTATCGGTGGCGGTCTGGCGGGTTCGGAATGCGCGATCCAGCTGGCAGACCGCGGGTTTGCCGTAAAGCTGTGCGAGATGCGCCCCCAGGTGAGCTCCCCGGCTCACCATACCGATCACCTGGCAGAGCTCGTCTGCTCCAATTCGTTTAAGTCGACCCGTCCGGATTCCGCGGCTGGTTTGCTGAAGGCCGAGCTTGAGCGCATGGGTTCAGTCCTGCTCGACTGCGCCCATCGCGCTGCTGTTCCCGCTGGTGGCGCCCTGGCGGTCGACCGTGTTACATTCTCCGAGCTCGTCGAGGCTGAGGTTGCCGCCCGCCCCAATATCGAGGTCGTTCACGGCGAGGTCACCCAGATCCCCGAGGGCCACGTGGTCATTGCCGCGGGCCCGCTGTGTTCACCGGCGCTGAGCGAAGAGGTCATGAAGCTCGTCGGTGGCGACGCCCTTGCGTTCTTCGATGCCGCGGCGCCGATCGTCGATGCCTCCACGCTCGATATGGACGTGCTGTTTTCGCAGTCGCGCTACGAGGAGCAGGGGAGCGGCGACTATCTCAACGCTCCGCTCAACAAGGAGGAGTACGAGGCCTTTATCGAGGCGCTCACCACGGCCGACCGCGTGGTGCTCAAGGACTTTGAGGGCGGCGATCTGTTCCAGGCCTGCCAGCCTGCCGAGGAGGTTGCGCGCACCGGCAAGGACGCCATTCGCTTTGGCGCCATGAAGCCCGTCGGCCTCACCGACCCGCGTACCGGACGTCGCCCTTGGGCGGCGATTCAGCTGCGTGCCGAGAACAAGGAGAAGACCGCCTATAACCTGGTGGGCTTCCAGACCAACCTGACCTTTGGCGAGCAGAAGCGCGTCTTCCATATGGTGCCGGGCCTGGAGAACGCTGAGTTCTTCCGCTACGGTGTCATGCACCGCAATACCTTTGTCGACGCCCCGCACGTGCTCGATGGCACCTTTGCCGTGCCCGGTACCGGCGTGCGCCTGGCCGGTCAGATCACCGGCACCGAGGGGTACATGGAAGCCGTGGCGACCGGTCTGCTCGCGGCGCTCAACACCTATGCAGAGGCTATCGGCGCCGATTCCGTCGAGTTGCCCCGCGTGGGCGCCCTGGGTGCGCTCGTGGGCTATGCGACCGATCCTGCCACCGTGGGCTATCAGCCCATGCATGTCAACTTTGGCCTGGTGCCGCCGCTCGAGGACGGTAAGCGCCGCAGCAAGCGCGACCGCTATCAGGCCTATGCGGACCGTGCGCTCGAGGCCCTCGATGCCTACTTGGCCACGCGTTCCGACTTGTTTGGAGGCGACCGGTCATAGCCTTTGACCTGTACGACACCGTCGACTCTTTTATCGCCTATATCGCACGCGTTGAGGGGCTTTCTCCCAACACGGTGACGGCCTATGGCTCGAGACTGGAGCGCTTTGCTGCCTGGTGCGAGCGCGAGGATATTGATGCTTTCGCTGCCGACGTGCGCACCATTCGTCGCTATCTTGCTGAGCTTTCGCGTGAGCAGGTGGCTCCCCGAACGCTTGCGGCGCACCTGTCGGCTATCCGATCTCTCTATCGCTGGATGGCTGCCGAGGGGATTGTCGAGGGCGATGCGGTCTCGGCGATCGCGTCGCCCAAGCTGCCGCGTGACCTGCCGGGCGTCCTTACGACCCAGCAGGTCGAGGCGCTGCTCAAGACGCCTGATACCTCAACACCCGCGGGACTGCGCGATGCGGCGATGCTCGAGTTGCTCTATGCCTCGGGTGCCCGCATCTCAGAGCTTGCGGCGCTCAATGTGGAATCCATCTCATGGTCCGAGCGCACGCTGCGCCTGTGGGGCAAGGGGAGCAAGGAGCGTATCGTCCCTCTGTATCGTCGTGCGCTCGATGTGACGCGTCTCTATATTGAAGAGGGGAGGCCGGAGTTGCTCGCTCGGGCAAAGCGCCGCGACCTCGCTACCGGGCCGCATCCGCTGCTTATATCGGCGCGCGGCAATCGCATGAGCGCCGCGATGCTTCGGCGGCGGTTCCATACGCTGGCGACGCTCGCCGGCATTCCGGCTGACATCGCCCCGCATGCGATGCGCCATACCTTTGCGACCGACTTGCTCGAGGGCGGTGCGGACTTGCGCTCGGTTCAAGAGCTGCTAGGTCATGCGAGCCTGTCCACGACGCAGATCTACACGCATCTCACACCCGATCGGCTTAAACGTGCCGTGGCTCAAGCCCATCCCCGCGGCGAATAGTGGCTGGGACGTCCCGCGCCGCACTCAGGTGTGTGGTTTTGATTGCGGGTTGGCAGGAAGAGGCATTCCTGCTATCATTCATCGGGTTGCTTCACGGCAACATGTTTTTATCACGCACGCGCGGCTACTTCATACCGTGGTGCCCGGGCTTTGGTAGCACATGTCCGGGTTGGTTTTGGAGGATGACCCCGCGCGGAGGCAAACCACAGGAGGTTTAACATGGCTACCAAGATTAATATCCGCACCCTGCTCGAGGCCGGCTGCCACTTCGGTCACCAGACCCGTCGCTGGAACCCCAAGATGAAGCCGTTCATCTTCGGTGAGCGCAACGGCATCTACATCCTCGACCTCAAGCAGACCATCCTCGACGCCGACCAGGCCTACACCTTCGTCAAGAACGTCGCCAAGGGTGGCAACGTGCTATTCGTCGGCACCAAGAAGCAGGCTCAGGAGGCCGTCAAGAACGCTGCTGAGCGCGCCAACATGCCTTACATCAACCAGCGTTGGCTCGGCGGTATGCTGACCAACTTCGTCACCATCCGCTCCCGCATCAACCGCATGGAGGAGCTCGAGGCCATGGTCGAGGACGGCCGCATGGCTGTTCTGCCCAAGAAGGAGCAGGCTGTTCTCGGCAAGGAGCTCACCAAGCTCCAGACCAACCTCGGTGGCGCCCGCGACATGAAGGGTCTGCCCCAGGCTCTCTTCGTCATCGACACCAAGCGCGAGGAGAACGCCATCAAGGAGGCTCAGCGCCTGAACATCCCCGTCGTCGCCCTGATCGACACCAACTCCGATCCCGACGAGGTCGAGTACGGCATCCCCTGCAACGATGACGCTATCTCCGCTGTCACCCTTATGTGTGAGCTCATGGCTGACGCCTGCCTCGCTGGCTCTGGTAAGGAGCAGGTCTCCGAGGCCGAGATGGCCGCTGAGCCCAAGGCCGAGTAAATCAGTCTTAGTTAATTCTTTTTCATCTCTTTGAAAGGAACCACAATGGCCCAGATTACCGCCGCTATGGTCAAGCAGCTCCGCGAGATGACCGACTCCCCGATGATGGAGTGCAAGAAGGCTCTCGTCGAGGCTGACGGCGACATGGACGCCGCTGTCGACGTTCTGCGTAAGAACGGCCTTGCCAAGGCTGCCAAGAAGGCTGGCCGTGAGACCAACGAGGGCGCTGTCGCCGCGTTCGTCTCCGAGGATGGCAAGACCGGCGCTCTGCTCGAGCTCTCCTGCGAGACCGACTTCGTTGGCTCTAACGCCAAGTTCACCGGCTTTGCTTCCAAGGTCGCTGAGGTTGTCGCTACTACCGAGCCTGCTGACGTCGACGCTCTGCTCGAGAAGCCGATGGGCGAGGAGACCGTTTCCTCCGAGCTCACCGAGATGATTCACATCATGGGCGAGAACATGAAGATCTCCCGCTTCGCTGCCCGCAAGGCTGAGAACGGCGCGCTCGCTTCTTACATCCACATGGGTGGTAAGATCGGCGTCCTCGTCGAGTTCGCCTTCGAGAAGGCTGAGACCGCTCAGGCTGAATCCTTCAAGACCTTCGCTCACGACGTTGCCCTTCAGGTTGCCGCTGTCGCCCCGATCTGCGCTACTCGCGATCAGGTTCCGGCCGAGACCGTCGAGCACGAGAAGCAGATCTACATGGCTCAGGCTGCCGAGTCCGGCAAGCCCGAGGCCATTCAGGAGAAGATGGCTGTCGGCCGTCTGGAGAAGTTCTACAAGCAGTCCGTGCTCACCGAGCAGGAGTTCATCAAGGACAGCTCCCTCACCATCAAGAAGTACGCAGAGCAGGTCTCCAAGGAGCTCGGCGACACCATTACCGTCGTTGCCTTTGACCGTCTGGTCCGTGGCGAGTAAATAAGCTCTTGTAGCTGGTAATGAGCAGGCTGTGGGTTTTACTCACAGCCTGCTTTTTCATGGCTCTTCTTAGAGCCTTTGATAGAATGTTGAGAGTTCAATCTAAAGGAGGATCGCTTTGTCCGACATCCGATATAAACGCGTGCTTCTTAAGCTTTCCGGCGAAGCACTGATGGGCGACGGCCAATATGGCATCGACCCCAAGGTTACCGACCATCTTGCCAAGCAGGTCAAGGAGCTGCTCGCCGTTGGCCATGAGGTCGGCGTCGTTGTCGGCGGCGGCAATATTTTCCGCGGCATGGCCGGCGCTGCCGGTGGCATGGAGCGTGCTCAGGCCGACTACATGGGCATGTTGGCAACCGTTATGAACGCGCTCGCCCTGCAGGATGCCTTCGAGCATAACGATGTTCCCTGCCGCGTGATGAGCGCTATCCAGATGAACGAGATCTGCGAGCCCTATATTCGCCGTCGCGCCATCAACCACCTTTCCAAGGGCAACGTCGTTATTTTTGCCGCCGGTTCGGGCAATCCGTACTTTACGACCGACACCGCCGCGGCTCTTCGTGCGTGCGAGATTGGCGCCGAGATTTTGATTAAAGCCACCAAGGTTGACGGCATCTACGACAAGGATCCCGTCAAGTGCGCCGATGCCGTCCGTTTTGACAAGATCACTTACCATGAGGTGCTCGTCCGCGGTCTGCAGGTTATGGATTCCACGGCTACGGCACTGTGCCAGGATAACCGTATGCCGATTTTGGTCCTCAACATCGATGGCGAGGACACTGTCAAGCGCGCGCTCGCGGGTGAGCCCGTCGGCACGCTCGTCTATCAGGAGGATTAAGCATGGCAGAGAACATCACCGCCCATATGGACAAGTCGCTCGAGTCCCTCAAGCATAACTTCTCCAAGGTCCGTACCGGCCGCGCTAATGCCAACATTCTTTCCGACATCACCGTCGATTATTACGGTGTTCCCACGCCGGTTACGCAGGTTGCCGCCGTAAAGACCCCCGAGGCCCACATGCTGCTCATCGAGCCGTGGGACAAGGCGCTTATCAACGCCATCGTCAAGGCCATCGGCGCTTCCGATCTGGGTATTACCCCCAACTCCGATGGTACCGTCGTTCGTCTGCCGTTCCCGGCTCCCACCGAGGAACGCCGTCGCGAGCTCGTCAAGGAGTGCCGCGAGTACGCCGAGCAGGCCAAGGTGTCTATCCGTAACATCCGTCGCGACTTCAACAACAAGCTCGAGCGCGATGAGGAGCTCACCGAGGACGATGTCCGTCGCGAGCAGGCCAAGGTCCAGAAGCACACCGATGAGTATGTCGCCAAGGTCGAGGAGCTTCTGAAGGAAAAAGAAGCCGAGGTCATGGAGATCTAAGGTGCAATACGACGAGCATAAACTGGTCGAGTACTTTGCCGACGCCCCTGCGGGCGTCGGTTTTTCCGACCTTGACCTCAATAACATTCCGCACCATATCTCGTGCATTATGGACGGCAACGGTCGTTGGGCCACATCGCGCGGTCTTGCACGCACCGAGGGCCACAAGGCGGGTATCGTCTCCCTTCGCGAGATTATTACCGCTTGCGTGCGTCTGGGCGTCGACGTGCTTTCTGCCTATGCGTTTTCGACCGAAAACTGGAATCGCCCTCAGCACGAAGTCAACGTTCTGATGCACCTGTTTGCCAAGACGTTTATCGACGAGCTGCCGCTTCTGAAGCGCGAAAACGTGCGCGTTGTCTTTTTGGGTGACATTTCCGCGCTGCCCAAGAAGACCCGCGACGTTTTTGAACGCGGTCTTGCCGAGTGCGCCAATCACACCGGCATGACGCTGGCGCTTGCCGTCAACTACGGCGCGCGTGCCGAGATTACCCGCGCTGTCCGTCAGATCGCACTCGACGCTGCCGCCGGTAAGATCGATCCTGCCGCAATTGATGACGACATGGTGGCTTCCCACCTCTATACCGCCGGCCTTCCCGATCCTGAGCTTGTGATTCGCACTTCTGGTGAGCTGCGCCTTTCGAACTATCTGCTGTGGCAGGTGGCTTATTCCGAATTCTACGTCACCGATACCTATTGGCCCGACTTTGATCGTTGGGGCCTTGTCGACGCCATTTTGGCCTATCAGGGCCGTGACCGTAGGTTTGGTGGTCTGAGCAAGACCGAGGAGGCTTAATCGTGTCCGATCGTCCCAAGGCAACTGCTCCCAAGACATCTGAGCGCAAGGCTGTCGCTGCGGGAGCGCCCGCAGCGAAGAATGGCACCGGTTCGTGGCTTGCGGGCTTTATTACCCGTGCCGCCGCCGGTATCGTTTATGCCGTTGTCTTTATCCTGTGCCTGGTTTTGGGTATCGTGCCCACGGCCATCTTTGTTTCTGTCATGAGCGGTCTGTGCTGCTATGAGTTTTTCCGTATGACAAGGCTCGATGGCAAGATGGCTAACGAGCGCATGGGTATCGCTGCCGCCGTACTCTTTCCGCTGTCGGCGTTGGGCGATTCGATGTTGCTGAATGCCCTGCTTTTTGCCCTGATGCTCGCTGTGGGCATTTGGTATGTCTGTTCGCCGCGTACCCGCATCTCGGATGTGGCCGTGACGCTTATGGGTCCCATCTACACTGGCTTTATGCTGTCGGCTATCGTACTGCTGCGCGATGCCGTGCCCGGTTTTGCCGGCGCCCTGCTTTCGGTGGGCGTTTGCGCGTCCCTTTGGGTCTCCGATTCGTTTGCCTACATCGTGGGCAGCCGTATCGGCAAGCACAAGATGGTTCCCAAGATCTCTCCCAAAAAGAGTTGGGAGGGGTTTGTCGGCGGCATCCTGGGCTCGGTTTTGATTTGGCTCATCCTGTGGGCGACGCATTTCTACAAGCTCAGCCTGCCCTATGCGCTGCTGTGCGGCGTGGTCGTGTCGATTCTGGGCGTTATCGGCGACCTTATCGAGTCGCGCATCAAGCGCGGTGTGGGCGTCAAGGATTCCGGCAACCTTATCCCGGGCCACGGCGGCATGCTCGACCGTAGCGACTCGCTTATCTTTGGCTGTATTACCGCGCAGCTGCTTTTGATGATCGGAGGCGTGCTGTAATGTCCTTCCAAACGACGTATGGCCCCGATGGACGCCTTCGCGTTGCTATCCTGGGTTGTACGGGCTCCATCGGCACCCAGGCACTCGATGTGTGCCGTCAGCATGCCGATCGCCTGCAGGTGACGGCGCTGTCCGTTAACTCCAGCACCTCCGAGCTCGTTGCCGCTGCCCGCGAGTTCTCGGTTTCGGCGGTTGCCGTGGCCGATGTCGCTCATGGCGATGACGCCGTGCTGCAGGAGTTGCCCGAGGGAACGAAGCTCGGCGTTGGCGCGCAGGCGGTTTGCGAGCTCGCGCGTCGCGACGATGTCGACTGCGTGCTCGTCGCTATTGTGGGCGCCGCCGGTCTCGAGGCGAGCCATGCGGCTTTGACCTCGAATAAGCGCCTTGCCCTTGCCAACAAGGAGTCCCTCGTCGTCGGTGGCGACTTGCTTATGCCGTTGGCGCAACCGGGCCAGCTTATTCCAGTCGACTCTGAGCACTCCGCCATTTACCAGTGCTATCTGGGGGAGAACCCGCGCGAGGCTCATTGTATTTGGCTTACCTGCTCGGGCGGTCCGTTCTTTGGCCGCACGCGCGACGAGCTCGATTGTGTGACGCGTGCCGACGCCCTCGCGCATCCCACGTGGGCCATGGGTGCCAAGATCACCATCGACTCCGCCACCCTCATGAACAAGGGCCTGGAGCGTATTGAGGCCATGCATCTGTTTAACTGCAACCTCGATTTCATTAACGTGGTCGTGCAGCGTCAATCCAAGATTCACTCTATGGTCGAGTTTGCCGACGGCTCCGTGATGGCGCATCTCGGTGCTTCCGATATGCGTATTCCCATCCAGTTCGCGTTCTCGTATCCCGAGCGTTGGGATACCCCGGCGCCTCGTATCGATTTCCGCGAGCTGGGGCAGCTCACGTTTGACGCGGCCGACATGGATACTTTCCGCTGTCTGGCACTGGCCGAGCGTGCTGGCAAGACGGGTGGCACCATGCCGTGCGTGCTCAATGCCGCCAACGAGGTCGCCGTCGATGCCTTCCTGCACGATGGCTGCAGCTTTACCGATATCGATCGCATTGTGGAATCCTGCATGGATGCCCACGATATGCAGGCGGTCGATTCGTTTGAGCAGCTTCGCGACATCGATGCGTGGGCGCGTGAAAAGGCTGCGCAGGTGCTCGACGCAACCCGTTCCTAACCCATAAGGATTGCTTTTTCGTTTTATGGATACTGTTCTGAGCGTTCTCTCATCTGTCTTTTGGGGCCTGCTGATGCTTTCCGTCCTCGTGTTTTTGCACGAGGGCGGCCACTTTTTGGCGGCGCGTGCCTGCGGCGTCCGTGTGACCGAGTTCTTTTTGGGCCTGCCGTGCCGCTTTGACATCCATTACACGTCGCGTCGCATTGGAACCAAGTTTGGCGTGACCCCGCTGCTGCTGGGTGGCTACGCTGCCATCTGCGGTATGGATCCGACCGACCTCTCGTGCGCTGATCGCGTGCTCGCGGCTATCTATCGTCATGGTCGCGTGACCGTGGCCGACCTTGCCGCCGAGCTCGAGCTATCCGAGGAGGATGTGCTCGAGGCATGCGCCTTGCTCTTGGGTTGGGGCTCTATCGCGCCTTGGTATGAGGAAGGGGAGAAGCCCTCGCCGAGCTACTATCCCACCAAGTATCAGACGCTGCCGCGAGACGCGGCGGGTTACACCACCTTTGACGGCCGCCGTTTCGATCGAGAGCATGCGACTACCGAGGGCGATGTGTGGGAGCTGCCGTGCGGCGAAGCCGAGTTCCTTGCGCAAGAGCGTTCGCATACCTATCTGGGCCAGGGTTTTCTCAAGCGCGCCTTTATGCTGCTCGCGGGCATTCTCGTCAATATCCTGACGGGCTTTTTGCTGCTTATGAGCATCTACTCTATTGCGGGTGTCACCGTGCCGATGGATACCAACGTGATCGGTCAGGTTGACGAGGGGTCTATTGCCGCCAAGGCGGGTATCGAGGGCGGCGACGCGATCCTTTCGGTTGACGGAGTATCGTGCTCTACCTGGATGGACGTTTACGATGCCATCGGCAAGGCTGCCGGAAAGGACGATATCGCCATCGAGTACGAGCGTGACGGCAAGCAGCATTCGACCGCGGTTGCGCTCAAAGAGGACGAGCGCCTAGGTGTGTATGCCTCTACGCAGGTGGTCCGTTTAGACCCCATCACGTCGGCTCGCCTTTCGTTCTCCTATGTCGTGCAGACAGCGGAGGGCGTGATGCGCCTGCTCCAGCCGCAGCATACGATGGAGATTCTCGATCAGTCTTCTTCGATCGTGGGTATTAGCGTTATGTCCTCACAGGCTGCTGCTGCCGGCCCTGCCACGTTCCTTTCGTTTGCCGCCCTCATTTCGTTCTCGCTTGGCTTTATGAACCTGCTGCCCATCCCACCACTCGATGGCGGCAAGCTGGTCATCGAGATCATTCAAAAGATTGCTGGCCGCGAGCTTCCGCTCAAGGTCCAGACGATTGTGAGCTATGTGGGCATCGCGCTCTTTGCGCTGCTGTTTGTCTATATGCTTCGTTCCGACATCCTTCGATTTATCCTGTAGGGGAGTGTTTGGATTGTCTTTATCCCATCCTTTGCCTCGCGAGTTGACGCGCCCCGTGCATGTGGGCGGTGTGCAGATCGGTGGCGGCGCGCCGGTGGTGGTCCAATCCATGACCTGCACCGATACCGCTGACGCCCAGGCAACGCTTGCGCAAGTGTGCGCGTTGGCGCAGGCTGGCTGCGATATCGTGCGTGTGAGCGTGCCCACCGAGGCCGCGCTTGAGGGTTTCCGCACCATCTGTGCCGAGTCTCCGGTGCCGATCGTCGCCGATATTCACTTTAACCATAAGCTCGCCATCGGCGCCGTCGAGGCTGGTGCCGCCAAGCTTCGCATCAATCCCGGCAATATCGGCGATTGGGCCAAGGTCGATGCCGTGATCGATGCCGCGGGTGCCGCGGGCTGTGCGATTCGTATCGGCGTCAATGCCGGTTCGCTTGAGCAGGATATCGCTGAGCGCGACGACCTCACGCAGCCCGAAAAGCTCGTGATGTCGAGCGAGCGTTTCGTCAAGCACTTTGAGGACCGCGGCTTTACGAACATTGTGCTTTCGGCCAAGGCCCATAGCGTGCAAACGACGCTCGATACCTATCGAGCCCTGTCGCGTGAGATTCCACACGTTCCGCTTCACCTGGGCGTGACGGAGGCGGGGACCAAGCTCCAGGGCACCATCAAGAGCTCTGTAGGCTTGGGTATCTTGCTTTCCGAAGGCATTGGCGACACCATGCGTGTGTCGCTCACAGCCGATCCGGTTGAGGAGCCGCCGGTCGCCTGGGGAATTTTGCAGTCGCTGGGCCTGCGTCGCCGTGGTCCCGAGATTGTCTCGTGCCCCACGTGCGCCCGCTGCCAGGTTAACCTGATTCCCATCGCCGAGGAGGTCATCGAGCGGCTTAAGAACTATGCCGCGCCGCTTTCGATTGCCGTCATGGGATGCGCGGTCAATGGCCCCGGCGAGGCTTCTGATGCCGACCTGGGCGTTGCTTGCGGACGTGGTCAGGCCTTGCTCTTTTCGCATGGCCAGATCATTGGTAAAGTAGCTGAGGACCAAATTGTCGACGCGCTGATGGCCGAGGTCGACAAACTTATTGAGGAGAAATAAATGACCCGAGCAATGTACATGTCTAAGCTCTATGCGCCGACGCTTAAAGAGGATCCGGCGGACGCTGAGCTCGCCAGTCACCGCCTGCTGCTCCGTGCCGGCATGATCCGCAAGGAGGCCGCCGGCCTGTATTCCTACCTGCCGCTTGCTTGGCGCTCGATCCGTAAGATCGAGAATATCGTGCGCGACGAGATGGACGCTGCCGGCGCCCAGGAGCTTATGATGCCTATCATGGTCGACGCCGAGTTGTGGCGCGAGTCCGGGCGCATCGACGCCTATGGCAAGGAGCTTGTGCGCTTTGACGACCGTCATGGTCGCGAGTTCGTCCTGGGCCCCACGCACGAGGAGACCGTCACGGCCCTGGTGCGCAACGAGCTGCGCTCCTACAAGCAGCTGCCCGTCAACCTGTACCACATTCAGGACAAGTTCCGCGACGAGTTCCGCCCCCGCTTTGGCCTGATGCGCGGTCGCGAGTTCATCATGAAGGACGCCTACAGCTTCTCCGCCACGCAGGAGAGCCTGCAGGAGGAGTATGACAAGATGAAGCAGGCCTACGCTAACATCTGCGAGCGCTGCTATATCAAGGCCCTGCCCGTTGTTGCCGACTCCGGTGAGATCGGTGGCGATACCTCCGTCGAGTACATGGCTTTGGCCGACGCCGGCGAGGCTTCGCTCGTCTACTGCGACGATTGCGGCTTTGCTGCCGATGACGAGGCGGCAAGCACCAAGGTCGTCGTGACCGAGGGTCCTGGTGACGGTACGCTCACCAAGGTTGAGACTCCGGGCATGGGCACCATTGAGGCCGTTGCAAAGTCCTTTGGCTTCCCCGAGAACGGCACGCGCAAGTCCTTGGCTCTCATCGATGCCGAGGGCAAGCCAGTCGTGGCCATTGTCCCGGGCGATCATGAGCTCAATGACTGCAAGGCCGAGCATGTCTTTGGCAAGGGTTATCGCATGATGACCGATGAGGAGCTCCAGACCTACGGTCTGCATAAGGGCTTTATCGGACCGGTTAACCTGCCCGAGGGCATTCGTCTGGTGTGCGACGAGAGCCTGCGCGATTCCAAGCAGTGGGCCTGCGGTGCCAACGAGGTCGATTATCACTTTACCGGTGCCTGCCCCGAGCGCGACTTTACCGTCGATGAGTGGGCCGATCTGGTCACCGTTGTCGCCGGCGACCCCTGCCCGCACTGCGGCAAGCCGCTCTCCGCTGCCCGCGGCATCGAGGTCTCTCAGGTCTTCCAGCTGGGCACCAAGTATTCCGAGGCCATGGGTGCCACCTTTATGGACGAGGACGGCAAGGAGAAGCCGCTCATCATGGGCTGCTACGGCGTTGGTGTGTCCCGCTCGCTCGCTGCCGTCGTGGAGCAGCACAACGACGAGCACGGTATCGTCTGGCCGGTCTCCGTTGCCCCGTACGAGGTCGCGGTGATTCCGCTCGATCCCAAGAAGGAGGAGTGCGCTACCGTCTGCGAGCAGATCGTTGATGGCCTGTGCGCCGAGGGTATCGAGGTTGTCGTCGACGACCGCGACGAGCGTCCCGGCTTTAAGTTTGCCGACAACGACCTTATGGGCTTCCCGTATCAGGTCGTTCTGGGTAAGCGTGGCCTTAAGAATGGCACCGTTGAGCTCAAGGACCGTGCCACGAGTGAGCGCGAGGATGTGGCGATCGACGAGGTCGTCGCCAAGGTCGCCGAGCTTGTGAAGGCAGCACGCCGTTAATCGACGATTTCGCTTGTAGTTCGATATACGGGACGGCCCCGCATTTCTCCAGATCGGGGAGATGCGGGGCCGTCCTTTTATCTTGTGGCATCCTCGATATCTAAAAGGAAAACCCCACAGCCCATGCGAGCTACGGGGTTTTCCTTGTGCCTCCGATGCGAAATTAATCGCTCAGATATTACTGATAATCGACGACGTCGATCCAGTTCTTCAGGAACTCATCGTTCACGTTGCGCTTACGAGCGAGCTCGGAAGCGGCGACGATGCTCGTCCACTGACGCACGACCTGCATGGGCATGTCGGCGCGGTCGCAGTAGAGCTCCAGGTAGGCCTCAGCCTGATCCTTGCTGTTGAGGGCAAAGAGCAGGTAGGTGGTGGCAACGTCGGCAGCAGGGGAGCCCTGGGTGGCGTGTGCCCAGTCGCACACATAGAGCTGGCCGTCGTCGCCGACGATGACGTTGGAGGGGTTGAAGTCGCCGTGGCAGACCTTGAACTCCTTGGTCATGCCGTCCAGACGCTCCTGAAGGTTGTAGCGCGTGGTGGCATTGAGCTGATCAAGGCTGTCGATCATGCGGGCGTACTTGTCGCGCTGACGGTTGAGCAGCGGGGAGGTGTAGCCGTGGATCTCGATCTGGAGGTCGACGAACATCTCGAGGTACTCACCAAAGCGCTGGGGCTCGGCAGTCATCTTCTCGGCAAGGGTAGTGCCCGGAACCTTCTCGGTCACGAGCGCCCAGCCGTTGGCGTTCTCGAGCTGGGAAACCTCGAGCGCCTTGGGGCTGCGGATGCCGCACTCATTGATGCGGGCAAGATTCAAAGCCTCGTTGAACACGTCGGAGACAGGCTTGGTCTCGTTAAAGACCTTGACAATCTTGTCGCCCAGGTCGTAAACGACCTTGTTGCCACGGCGGACGAGCTCGGTCTTGGAATCGGGTAGCAGCATGGTTGCATCCTTTCAACGATGCGATAGAAGCGACGGCGGGGGTGTGTGAAACACCCGTGCACCCCCGCCGTTAAAAACCGTGCTAAAACTAGCAGACGGCGTAATCCTGGGGCTCGCGGCCGTAGTAGGCGTCCAGGTAGAGCTCCTTGATCTCGCTCATGAGCGGGTAGCGCGGGTTGGCGCCGGTGCACTGGTCGTTGAATGCCTGCTCGGTCATTTCGTCGAGGGTGTCGAGGAAGTACTGCTCGTCAACACCGTAGTCGGCGATGGTCTTCTTGACGCCGATGAAGTCCTTGAGCTCTTCGAGCTTCGTGATGAAGTTCTCGAAGACCTCCTTGTCGTCCTTGCCCTCGATGCCGCAGTACTTGGCCATCTCGGCGTAGTTGTGCAGCGCGTTGGGGTAAGGATACTGGGAGAAGGTACCCATCTTGACGGGAGCCTCGGCGGCGTTGTAGCGCATGACGCGGGTCAGGATGACAGCGTTTGCGAGGCCGTGGGGCAGGTGATGGAAAGCGCCGAGCTTGTGGGCCATGGAGTGGTTGAGGCCCAGGAAGGCGTTGGCGAAGGCCATACCGGCCATGCAGGAGGCGTTGTGCATCTCCTCGCGGGCGTGCGGGTCCTTGGCGCCGTTCGTGAAGCTGGAGGGCAGGTTCTCGAAGACGAGCTTGGCAGCGCGCTCGGAGAGGCCCTTGGTGTAGTCGGAAGCCATGATGGAGACGTAGGACTCGATGGCGTGGGTCATGACGTCGATGCCGGAGGCAGCGGTCAGGCCGCGCGGGGCGGTCATGCAGTTGTCGGCGTCGACGATAGCCATGTTGGGGAGCAGCGCGTAGTCGGCGAGCGGCCACTTGATGCCGGTCTCCTTGTCGGTGATGATGGCGAACGGCGTGCACTCGGAGCCGGTACCCGAAGAGGTCGGGACGGCGACGAAGTAGGCCTTCTTGCCCATCTCGGGGAAGGTGAAGATACGCTTGCGGATGTCCATGAAGTCCATGGCCATGTCCTCAAACTTGCACTCGGGGTGCTCGTACATCATCCACATGATCTTGCCGGCGTCCATAGCGGAGCCACCGCCGACGGCGATGATGACGTCCGGCTCAAAGAGAGCCATCTGCTTGGCGCCGCGACGTGCGCACTGCAGCGACGGATCGGGCTCGACGTCGTAGAAGCAGTCGTGGGCGATGCCCATCTCGTCGAGCTTGGCCTCGATGGCGCGGGTGTTGCCATTCTTGAAGAGGAACTGGTCGGTGACGATGAAGGCGCGCTTCTTGCCCATGACGTTGCCCAGCTCGTCGAGGGCGACGGGCGTGGAACCCTTCTTGAAGTAGACCTTCTCGGGAGCGCGGAACCACAGCATGTTCTCACGGCGCTCGGCCACAGTCTTAACGTTGATCAAGTGCTTCACCCCAACGTTCTCGGAGACGGAGTTGCCGCCCCAGGAGCCGCAGCCCAGGGTCAGAGACGGCTTCATGCCAAAGTTGTACAGGTCACCGATGCCGCCGTGCGAGGACGGGGTGTTGATGACGATACGGCAGGCCTTCATGACGTGCTCGAACAGGCTGATCTTCTCGGCCTGGGCGGGGTGCACGTACAGAGAGGCGGTGTGGCCCGGGCCACCGGCGAGCACGAGGTGCTCGGCCTTGTCGACGGCCTCCTGGAAGTCCTTGGCGTGGTACATGGCCAGGACCGGGGAGAGCTTCTCGTGGGAGAACTCCTCCTTGGCGGGGTCGGTGGAGGTGACCTCGGCGATCAGGATCTTGGTCTTGGCGGGAACCTCGATGCCGGCGAGCTCGGCGATCTTGGCAGCAGCCATGCCGGGGATGCGGTGATCGAGAGCGCCGTTCTTGAACATGGCGGCACGCAGGGCCTCCATCTCGGCACCCTGCTTGACGAAGTAGCAGCCGCGCTTCTGGAACTCGGCCTTAACCTGGTCATAGATGCTGTCGATGACGGTCACGGACTGCTCGGAAGCGCAGATCATGCCGTTGTCGAAGGTCTTGGAGTGGATGATGGAGTTGACGGCGAGCAGCACGTCGGCGGTGTCGTCGATGACGACCGGGGTGTTACCGGCGCCAACGCCCAGGGCGGGCTTGCCCGAGGAGTAAGCGGCCTTGACCATGCCCGGGCCACCGGTGGCGAGGATGATGTCGACGTCGCGCATGACCATGTTAGTCAGCTCGATGGAGGGGACATCGACCCAGCCGATGATGCCCTCGGGGGCGCCGGCCTTGACGGCGGCGTCAAGCACGAGCTTGGCGGCGGCGATGGTGCACTTGGCGGCAGCCGGGTGCGGGGAGATGATGATGGCGTTGCGGGTCTTCAGGCAGATCAGCGTCTTGAAGATCGCGGTGGAGGTGGGGTTGGTCGTCGGGATGACGGCGCCCACGATGCCGATGGGCTCGGCGATCTTGGTGATGCCGTAAGCCTCGTCGCGCTCCAGGACACCACAGGTCTTGGTGTTCTTGTAAGCGTTGTAGATGTACTCTGCGGCGTAGTGGTTCTTGATGACCTTGTCCTCAAGAACGCCGCGGCCGGTCTCCTCGATGGCCATCTTCGCCAACGGGATACGAGCCTTGTTGGCGGCCATGGCGGCCTCATAGAAGATCTTGTCGACCTGCTCCTGCGTGTACGTAGCAAAAAGCGCCTGGGCCTCTCGCATCTGAGCGAGCTTGGCCTCAAGCGCCTCTACGTTGTCCACAATTGCGGGAGTAGTGTTTTCCGGTGACTTTTTCACCATTTGTGTCTCCTTGCGATCGGAGATTTACCCTACGCCTTGCATGATAGCAAGAAATTATTCGGTGAACGGTAAGATTCCCGTAAAAGGCACACTAAAACGCTTCAATAAACTGAAACGCTTTAACTAAAACTATCTGCCTGCTGCATCGCCCCGCTCATTGGGGACAGACTCTCATGAGTATTTCAATGGGAAAACGGGACATCTGTTTGATAATCGCTATTCGCGGGTCGCGGTTGAGTCGGACATACAGGCGGTGCAGCTACTCGATTACATCCATCTCAATCCCGTGTAAGGTGCGTTCGACTCGCTCGAGGCGTACCGTTAGTTACAAGGCATATCAGCTGGGCTATGATCCCTTTGACATCTGCAAACCCTCATGTAAGTCTGTCCCCAATGAGTGCAAAAAGGCGCCCTCCGTAGGGGAGGACGCCTTTGGTAAGTTCTATATGAACGCGAGGTCTTTGACCCGGAGAGTCCGAGGTACTTGTTGGTAAGACCTTATTTAGGAGCGCGCAACCTTGCCGGACTTGAGGCAGGTGGAGCAAACGTTCATCTTGCGACGGTGACCATCGACGACGACGTAGACGCGCTGGATGTTGGGGCGGAACTTACGGTTGGTGACGCGGTGAGAGTGGCTGATGGAGCGACCGGCAACGGGGTGCTTACCGCAAACTTCGCAAACTTTGGACATAACTGACCCTCCTTGGGCGACAAACGAACATGTCGCGTTAACAAACAAGCCTGAACTATAGCACAGAAGTCGCTCCCTGTGCGCAATCTACACAGAGATATTCCTCTTTTGGCGATAGTGCCCACGCCACGGCCCTGGACGTAGATCCGATTTGCGTGCAGCAGAGGGGATTATGCCAGCTCGTGCGTGCGTTTTCAAGCTCGTCCCACAAATATATATAGGTTTATTGGGCTTTGGGCTCCGTTTGCGGATTGCTCTGTATTTATGCTCGCAATTAAGCTCGAGGTTGGCTACACTATCCCTTGACCATTAAAGGGGTACGAGATACCCACATGGAATTACATAGCTGCCAAAGAGCAGCCCTTCCTGTGGGTGTCTGGTCCGCTTTAAGCGGTCGGGCATCTATTTTTTTGACTGTGTCAGCAGTCAAGACATGTGAGGAAGGAGATCGATGGGCACGACTTCCCCCAAGGCGGTCATCATGGACGAGACCGCCGTCAATCGAGCGATGACCCGCATCGCGCACGAGATTCTCGAGCGCAACGAGGGCTGTGAAGACCTCGCTCTGGTCGGCATCGTCACGCGCGGCGACCTTCTGGCAAAGAAGCTCGCCGAGGAGATCAAGGAGATCGAGGGCGTCGAAGTTCCGCTCGGCAGCCTGGACATCAGCTTCTACCGCGATGACTATGCGACCAATTTCGCTCCCGCGATCCACGCCACCAACATTCCCTTTAGCGTCGACGGCAAGCGCGTCGTGCTGGTGGACGACATCCTGTATACGGGCCGTACCATCCGCGCCGCTCTCGACGCCGTCATGGACCTGGGCCGTCCGAGCCGTATTGAGCTGGCAGTTCTCGTTGACCGCGGCCACCGCGAGCTCCCCATCTCGCCGGACTTTGTCGGCAAGAACGTTCCCTCGTCGCATGAGGAGAACGTGCATCTATATATGAAGGAAGTCGACGGCCACACCGCCGTCGAGATCAACGACGTCGCGCCGGGCTCCCACGTGGGTTCTGCGCCGCTGGGAGGTGAGTAGTACCGTGGCGTTCAACCATAAGCACCTGATCGACATTACCGAGTACTCCGAAGAGGACATCAAGCTCATCCTCGAGACCGCCAAGGCGTTCTCCGAGGTCAACGAGCGTGCGATCAAGAAGGTCCCCACGCTCAAGGGTAAGACCATCGTCAACATGTTCAACGAGCCCTCGACGCGCACCCGTAGCTCCTTCGAGCTCGCCGAGAAGCGTCTTTCGGCCGACAGCCTCAACTTTGGCGGCTCTTCGACCTCTACGGTCAAGGGCGAGAGCCTCGTCGACACCGTCGAGACCCTCAATGCCTATAAGATCGACTGCATCGTCGTGCGTGATAAGCACGCCGGCGCGCCCTACATCGTCACGCAGAACTCGCCCGCGAGCGTCATCTGCGCCGGTGACGGCAAGCACAACCACCCCACGCAGGCTCTGCTCGACCTGTATACCATCTGGGAGCACAAGGGTGACTTCCACGGTCTGAAGGTCGCCGTCGTCGGCGACATCTCCCACTCCCGCGTTTGCGGCTCGCTGATCCCCGCGTTGAAGATCATGGGCTGTGAGACCTACGCCGTCGCCCCCGGCACGCTGCTGCCGCCGGCGCCCGAGGTCCTGGGCTGCGACCACGTGACGAGCGACCTCGATTCCGTCCTGCCCGAGCTGGACGTCGTCTACATGCTGCGCGTGCAGCAGGAGCGCCTCGAGGGTGCCCCGTTCCCGACCATTCGCGAGTACCACAAGCTCTTCGGCCTGACCAAGGACCGCGAGAAGCTCATGAAGCCCGACGCGATCATCTGCCACCCGGGCCCCATCAACCGCGGCGTCGAGTTCGACTCCTATATGGCCGACCACCCGCAACGCTCCGTCATCCTGGAGCAGGTCTACGCCGGTATCTGCGTGCGTATGGCTATCCTGTATCTGCTGCTTGGAGGTGCCGATAATGGCCTTGCTTCTTAAGAATGCCCACGTCGTCGACCCGTCCGTCGAACTTGACGGTGTCGTTGACGTCCTGATTGACAGCGACAAGATCGCCGAGGTTGGCGAGAATCTCGCCGTCGAGGGAGCCGAGGTCCGCGACCTTTCCGGCAAGTACCTCGTCCCTGGCCTGGTGGATATGCACGTTCACCTTCGCGAGCCCGGCTACGAGGTCAAAGAGGACATCGAGAGCGGCACCCGCGCAGCTGCAAAGGGCGGCTTTACCGGCGTGTGCTCCATGCCCAACACCGATCCCGTTACCGATAACGGTACCGTCGTGGAGTTCGTCAAGTCCCGTGCTGCCGAGGTCGGTCACTGCCGCGTCTATCCGTCGGGCGCTATGACCCGCGGTCTTAAGGGCGAGGCCATGTCCGAGATGGGCGATATGGTCGCCCACGGCGCCGTCGCCTTCACCGACGATGGTCGCGGCGTGCAGGGCGCGGGCATGCTCCGTCGCTGCATGGACTACGGCAAGATGTTCGGCAAGGTCTTTATGAGCCACTGCCAGGACGAGGATCTGGTCGGTCACGGTCAGATCAACGAGGGCAAGGTCTCGACCCGTCTGGCCCTCGAGGGCTGGCCGGCGGCAGGCGAGGAGCTGCAGATTGCCCGCGATATCGAGATCGCCAAGCTGACCGGTGCCAAGCTGCACATCCAGCACATCTCCACCGCTCATGGCCTGGAACTCGTGCGAGCTGGTAAGGCCGCCGGTGTCCAGGTGACCTGCGAGGCTACCCCGCACCACATGTTCCTGACCGAGAACGACCTGGACGAGACCTACAACACCTCGCTCAAGGTCAATCCGCCGCTTCGCACCGACGAGGACGCCGAGGCCATCCGTCAGGGTGTCATCGACGGTACCGTCGACGTTATCGTCACCGATCACGCTCCCCACACCCCGTGGGAGAAGGCCCGCGAGTTCGAGCTTGCGCCCTTTGGCATGATCGGTCTCGAGACCTCCCTGTCGCTCGTACTCACCGAGCTGGTCAACACGGGCAAGATGAGCATGGCTCGCATGGTCGAGCTCATGGCCATCAAGCCGCGTGAGATCCTGGGCCTCGACCAGGTTCAGGTCAAGGCGGGCTCTGTCGCCGATCTGACCGTGTTCGACCCCTCCGCAACCTGGACGGTTGGCGAGGACGGTTACGAGTCGCGCGCCGAGAACTCCGGTTTTGCCGGCCGCACGCTCACCGGTCGTGCCACCGATGTGTTTGTCGGCGGTAAGCAGACGCTTGCTGACGGCTGCATCTGCTAGCATAGCCTTATCGCTTTTGTGCGCGGCGCCCTTGCGGTGCCGCGCTTTCTATTCGTTTGGACCATGCAACCGCATGGGGGATTGGAGCGTCTATGCCCACACCTTCCACTGCACGCATGCACGACTTCGAGGTCGTCTCGAACCGGGAGATTGCCGACGGCGTCTTCTCGCTCGTCATCTCGGCCCCCAAGCTTGCAAGTGCGCTCAAGCCCGGTCAGTTTGTGAACATCGCCGTACCCGGTGATGCGTCCTCGCTGCTTCGCGTGCCCCTGAGCTACTACCGCGCCGACGCCGAGGCCGGCACCGTCGAGCTTTGGTACGCCGTCGTGGGTGACGACACCCGTCGTCTGTCGCAGATGGCCCCCGGCTCCAAGTCCAACCTGTTGGGCCCTGGCGGCCGCGGTTGGCTTGTTCCCGAGGGCACCAGGAAGGCGCTGCTCGTGGCGGGCGGCATCGGCGTTCCGCCCGTGCTCTGCCTCGCCGGCAAGCTTGCCGAGCAGGGCGTGGATGTCGACGTTTGTCTGGGCTTTGGCACCGCTTCCAAGGCCGTGGGTGTCGATGAGTTCCGCGCGCTGGGCGCCACGGTTAACGTGTGCACCGACGATGGCACGCTGGGCACGCACGGTTTTTGCACCGACCCGGCAGCCGAGCTGCTCGGCGAGGGCGGCTACGACTACGTCGCCAGCTGCGGTCCCGCTGTCATGATGAAGAAAGTCGCCGCCGCTGCCGCCGAGGCCGGCGCGTACTGCGAGGTGTCGCTCGAGCGCATGATGAGCTGCGGCTTTGGTGCCTGCAACACCTGCAATGTCGAGACGGTCGACGGTATGAAGGGTGCTTGCATGTGCGGCCCCGTGTTCGATGCTTCCAAGGTGGTGGTCTTCTAGTGGGTACCGTGAACATGGCCGTCGATTTCGGCGGCGTCAAGATGCAGAACCCCATCAACACCGCAGCCGGTACCTTTGGCTACGGTTGGCAGTTCCAGAACTTCTTTGATGTTTCCCAGCTGGGCGCCATCACCACCAAGGGTTGCGCTGCCGAGCCCTGGCCCGGCAACCCCGCGCCCCGCATGGCCGAGATTCCCGGCGGTATGATCAACTCCGTGGGCCTTCAGAACCCTGGCGTGGCTGCCTTTGCCCGTGAGTCTGGTCCGTGGCTCGAGCAGCTCTCCAAGGACGGTTGCCAGGTCATCTGCCAGGTCGCCGGTCACTCCGTCGAGGAGTTTGTCCGCGCGCTCGAGATGTATGTCGAGCTGTGCCCCTGGGCTGCCGGCTACGAGATCAACGTGAGCTGCCCTAATATCGCCGCCGGCGGTGCCGCCATGGGCTCCACGCCCGAGGGCGCCTCTTCCGTTATGGCTGCCTGCCGTAAGGTGACCGATAAGCCGCTGTTCGTGAAGATGGCGCCGGTCAACGTCGCCGAGATCGCCAAGGCCCTCGAGGCTGCCGGCGCCGACGGCCTTTCGGTCATCAACTCCATCCAGGGCATGGCCATCGACGTCCATACCCGCAAGTCCCGCGTGGCCAAGCCCAAGGGCGGCCTTTCGGGCCCGCTGTGCCACCACATCGCCGTTCGCATGGTCTGGGAGGTCGCCCAGGCCGTCGATATCCCCATCAACGGCGTCGGCGGTGTCATGACGGGCGAGGATGCGGCCGAGTTTATCCTGGCTGGCGCCACCTGCGTGTCGGTCGGCATGGCCAACTTCGTCGATCCGTGCGCTTCGCTCAAGATTGCGCATGAGCTCGAGGCCTGGGCCGAGTCCCAGGGCGTGAAGGACATCAACGAACTGGTAGGTGCGTTCGAATGCTAGAGACCGATGCCCGCGACCGCGTAATCGTCGCCCTCGACTGCGATCGTGAGCGTGCGCTCGAGCTCGCCCACGAGCTTTCGGGCCATGCCGCCTGGCTTAAGGTTGGTATGACGCTCTATTACGCTGAGGGCCCCGAGATCGTCAAGACCTTTAAGGACCTGGGCTTTAAGGTCTTCCTTGACCTTAAGTTCCATGATATTCCGCATCAGGTTCGCGGTGCCGCCCGTTCGGCCTCGCTTGCCGGTGCCGACCTGCTCTCGGTTCACGGCTTGGGTTCGGGCGCCATGCTCGCTGCCTGCCGCGAGAGTGCCGAGGAGGCGCGCGAGGACCGCGCCAAGCTCGTCGCCATCACCGTGCTCACGAGCATGAATCAGGATGCCTTGAGCGAGATCGGCGTCGAGTCGCCCGTGGCCGAGGAGGCCGCCCGCCTGGCAAAGCTCGCTCAGGCCAACGGCATCGATGGCATTGTGTGCTCGCCGATGGAGGCTCACGACATGCGTGAGCTGCTGGGTCCTGATGCCCTGATCGTGACTCCGGGTGTGCGTCCGGTGGGTGCCGCCTTAGGTGACCAGTCTCGCGTGGCGACGCCTTCCCAGGCTATCGAGCGAGGCGCAAGCCACATTGTGGTGGGCCGTCCCATCACTGGTGCCGACGATCCGGTTGCCGCCTTTGACGCCATCGTCGCCGAGCTGGTCGAAAACGTCGCGTAAAAGATTCCCCTAAGTCACCACTTTTGGGTCTCATTAGCACAAAATAGCCCCTGTGCCTGCGTAAACTTTCCCATCCTTTGTGTGGAATCGCAGGTCAGGGGCTTAACTTTGGGCGCAGTATATTGCACTTTTTGCTGGTATCGTCTAACCTATGGAGCCGCGATTGGGCATTTTGTACGTTCTACGTGCTAAAATGCCAATTATTGAATCAGATATAACCCAACTTTTTGGAGGTACGAATGGCACTCCCTCAGCTTACCGATGAGCAGCGCAAGCAGGCTCTTGAGAAGGCTGCTGCCGCACGTCACGCCCGCGCTGAGCTTCGCGAGCAGATCAAGAAGGGCGAGAAGTCCCTCGAGTCCGTGCTCAACTCCGATGACCCCATCGCTTCCCGCATGAAGGTTTCCACCCTCATCGAGTCTCTTCCTGGTTATGGCAAGGCCAAGGCCGCCAAAATCATGGAGGAGCTCGGTATCTCCGCTACCCGTCGCGTCCAGGGCCTCGGCGTCCGTCAGCGCGAGCAGCTCCTCGAGCAGCTGACCAAATAAGTGAGCGCTCAGGATTCCAAGCTCTTTGTGATTTCTGGACCGTCAGGCGCAGGCAAGGGTACGCTCGTCACTCGTGTGCGCGAGCGCCGCTCGAACCTGGGCCTGACGGTTTCGGCTACCACGCGAGCACCACGCAAAGGTGAGGTCGACGGCGTCAACTACTTTTTTCTGACGCGCGAGGAGTTCGACCGCCGCGTGGCAAACGGTGAGTTTGTTGAGTGGGCCGAGGTCCACGGTAACTGCTACGGCACGTTGGTGAGCGAGGTCACATCCAAGCTCGCCTCTGGTTCGTCTCTCATCTTGGAGATCGATGTCCAGGGTGCCCTGCAGGTGAAGGAGCGTTTCCCCGAGGCCGTGCTGATCTTTATCAAGCCGCCTTCGCTTGAGGTACTCCGCGAGCGTCTAGTCGGTCGCGGTACCGAGACGCCCGAGACGATTGAGCTGCGTATGGCAAACGCCGCCGATGAGCTTGCCCTTGCCGACCGCTACGACGACGTCGTGGTAAATGACGATCTCGACCGCGCGACCGATGAGCTCGTTCGCGTTCTCGATATGCATGAAAGGATCTGAGGTCCGTGTCCGTTGTAAAGCCTTGCATTGACGATCTTCTGGAGAAGACCGATCACAACCGCTTCCTGCTCGCTTCGCTTGCCTCCAAGCGCGCCTGCGACATCAATAGCATGCTGCGTGGCCAGCACAACCGCGTGCTTGCCGTCCAGGATGTCGATGATATCACCATCGGGCTTTCCGGTGCCGATACCATTTCGATGGCTATGGATGAGATTGTCGACGGCGACATCTCTTACGACGAGGCCCGTTATGAGAAGGCGCTCGGCCACAAGGTTGCTGAAGCCTAAATGGCGGCTCGCGTCTGCCTGGTCCACTATCACGAGGTTGGACTTAAGGGTAAGAACCGCGCACATTTTGAGCATATCCTCATGGATAACATCAAGGCGGCCTTGGCCGCCTTTTCCGTGAATGCCGTGTCTCGAATTTCCGGTTATATCCTCGTGACCTTTAACGAGCATCAGGCCGACGAGGCGGCGCGTGCCATTCGCACCGTTCCCGGCGTTGCTCGCGTGTCTTTGGCGTATCACACCAATCGCGACCCTCAGGAGTACTGTGCCGCCGCCGTGAAGGCGCTGCGTGAGTTTGGCCCCTTCGATTCGTTTAAGGTGCACGCCAAGCGCTCCAATACCGACTATGAGCTCACCTCGATTGATATCAATCGACAGGTTGGCGAGGTGCTGTGCGAGGCGTTCCCCGATAAAAAGGTTCAAATGCACGATCCCGACGCGATGGTTCACGTGCTGGTTGTTCAGGGCAGCGTTTACGTGTACTCGCGCTCCGAGCGCGGTGTGGGCGGTCTGCCGGTGGGCTCTGCCGGTAAGGTCGTGACCCTGCTGTCATCGGGTATCGACTCGCCGGTGGCGACCTGGATGCTCGCGCGACGCGGAGCCGTGTGCGTGCCGGTGCATTTTTCCGGTCGTCCGCAGACGCCAGATACCAGCGAGTATCTAGTGCAGGACATCATTCGCGCCCTTGAGCCGGGTGTCCAGATCGGCCGTCTGTATGTTGTGCCGTTTGGCGACCGCCAGCGCGAGATTTCGGTGACCTGTCCCAGCAACCTTCGCGTCATCATGTATCGCCGCATTATGTATTCGGTTGCTGAGCGCATCGCGCACATCGAGGGCGCCAAGGCCATCGTTACGGGCGAATCGCTTGGGCAGGTTGCCTCCCAAACGCTTGAGAACATCATGGCCGTCAACGAGGCCGTGAAGATCCCCGTGTTCCGCCCTCTCATCGGTTCGGACAAGCAGGAGATCATCGCGCGCGCCGAGGAGATCGGTACGTTCGATATCTCGACTGAGGCCGCTCCCGACTGCTGCACGCTGTTTATGCCGCGCCGTCCCGAGACGCACGCTAAACTCGATGCCGTGCATGAGGCCTGGGAGTTGTTCGATCACGAGGAGATGATCGAGCGCCTGCTCAAGCAGACCGAGTACATCGACTTCGAGAGCAACACGTATAAGGCCCCTAAGACCTTAAAACGCAAACATTCGGAGCTTGCTCCGCGTGAGATTTACCAAGATCACGAGTAATTTTGTGCATAGACCGACGATGCGCCTGCATCGTCGGTCTTTTGCTATCTGGGCATTTTGCGGCTAAGTGTTCATTTGCTGACGTGTGCCTGAATAAATGGACAGATTTGTGCAAGGTTTTGGTCGGTTTTTGGTTTGACCGCTAAAACCGGTTTTGGAGCGTGGCTGTTGCGGAACTCCTTTCCTGACACGATGGTGTTGGGAGGTTTTGCTATGGCGCAGCGCGAACAACACGAACGGGTCAAACGGATGGACCGCTTGGCGGACAAGCTGCTCGGTCATAAGGCAGTGGTGATGGCGATACTGGTCGTCATTGCGATGGCGAGCGGCTTGGCGATGGCGAACCTTGGCGGCGGTGCCGGCAGTGTGTCGTTTGAGCGCACTGATGGTTCGGGCTCGTTGGCGGAGCCGGGATCCGGCGATGCCTCGAGCGGAAAGACTTCCGAAGGCTCTTCGCCTAAGGCGTCTGCCGCGGCAGAGGTCTATGTCGATGTCGATGGCGCCGTTGTGTCGCCCGGTGTATATCGTCTCAAGGACGGCGCGCGGGTGGCTCAGGCGATTGATGCCGCCGGCGGGCTGGCGCCCGAGGCAGACGTTACGGGGCTCAATCGGGCATCTAAGGTCGTCGATGGACAGAAGATTCACGTTCCAACGGTAGGGGAGCAGCAGGCGTCCATTGCGGAAGCTGGTGTTGATGGTGGGGCTTCCGCATCATCGGGCGTGAGTGGCGCAACAGGCCTAGTAAATATCAATACGGCAAGCGCGGCAGAGCTACAGATGCTCTCGGGCATCGGCCCCTCCATGGCCCAGTCGATTATCGATGAGCGGACAAAGAACGGTGCTTTTGCCTCGGTTGACGACCTGATGCGTGTGTCGGGAATCGGCGAGAAGAAGCTTGCCAAAATCAAAGATTGCATCTGCGTATGAGTGCGACCGAGTGCGAGCATGTGATGCCTCCGCGGCCCCTGATGCCGTGGACGATGGCCCTGTGTGCCGGCATGTGCATGAGCTGCGCCTTGGTGCTCAACGTGGCCGCAGATGCGCTGCTGAGGGAGCGGGCGCCGGCGGTCGGGCCGCTTTGGGCCATCCCCGTTGCGGCGGCGGTATTCGTTGTGCTGGCTCAATCTTGTGCGTGGCTTGCCCCTTGGAAGCGGTGGCTGTATGCCGCGTCCGTCGGTCTTGTGGCGGGAGCGGTCGTCTCGGCCTGGTGGGCTGTGGGCGCGCTAAGCGCCTCGAAGGCGCTCGACGGTCGAGCGGCAAGCAGCCTTGAGTTTGTCGTGCAGGGTGATCCATCCATAAACGACGACGTGTATTCCTATACCTGCGAGGCACGCGCGGACGGTAAGAACTTGGCAACGGTTCGCCTATCGTGTGACCGCGAGCTCAAGGTCGGGGCGCACGCGCGTGTTATCGGTCGCGTTTCACGTTTTGAGAACGATGCGTATGGACGATCACGCGTGCTCCGAGGCGAGGTACGTAAGGTTAAAGCCGTTCGGATTGTGTCGGTCGATGAGGGCTCACCGGGGCCGTTGCTTCGACTGCGAAATGGGCTGCTTGCGTCCATCGCGCCTGCGACCGACCCGGCGCGTGCGTTCATAGCCGGTGTCGTCTGTGGTCGTTCGTCCGAGCTGCGCGCCCAGTCGGCTGGCGATTGGTTTTCGGTGACGGGAACGGCGCATCTTATCGCCGTCTCGGGCAGCCATTTGGCTATCGTGGGGTTTGTAATCGAGGGCGTATTGCAAAAGACTCGGTGTTCACGTGGTCTTCAGCGGGCGATATTGGCGATAACGCTTGTGGGCTACGCTGCCTTTACGGGCGCGTCTCCCTCGGCCGTGCGCGCGTGCTGCATGGTGTTCGCGACGCTTGTCGTAAACGGCGCGGGGCGTCGCCGGCACGGCGTATCGGCACTCTTCGTAACCATGTCCATCTTTGTGCTACTGCGGCCGACGGTGCTGTTCGAGATGGGTTTTCAGCTTTCATGTGCCAGCGTCTTAGCCATTCTGTGCTTTTGCCCCTATGCTACCTACGCTTTGGGTGAGTTGGGTGTGCCATCGGGCGTTGCCAGCATGCTTTCTGTCACGCTGTGCTCGCAACTGGCGACACTTCCCATTACCATTCCTGCCTTCGGTACGTTCTCGCTCATTGCTCCGTTGGCAAATGCGGTCATCGGTCCGGTGGTGAGCGTACTGCTTGCTGTGTCGATCGTGCTGGTTCCCTTTTCGCTCGTGGCGCCGTTGCGGACTTGGGCGCTCGTTGTGCCCATGATTGCCGCCCGTTGCGCGCTGTTCTTTGAGCAGCTGTTTGCCGCCGTGCCGGGTGCATCCGTGAGCGTGCCGCCCGATAGCATGTGGATTTACCTAGTGCCGTGTTTGCTGGCGGTTCTGCTTGTCTGGTGGCCGCGTCCCCGTGCACGTCCTATGTCGGTGGGGCTTGCATGCCTGGTGCTCCTGGCTGCGATTCCGTACGTCTACTGGGATCGATTCGCTCCGCCTTCGGTGACGGTGCTCGATGTAGGCCAGGCCGATGCGATTCTTATTCGCCAGGGCGGCGCAGTGGCGCTCGTCGACTGCGGGCTCGACGAGCGCGTGGTGGCGGCGTTGGTCCGCAATAACGTGCACCATATCGATGCCGTCTTTGTGACGCATTGGGATGAGGACCACTGGGGTGGTCTGCCTGCCGTACTCGAACGGTTTTCGGTCGGAACGATTGCCGTGGCGGCGGATGCGCTGGAGGATGCTCCTGCCGAGGTATTGAACCGACCTGGCGTGGAGTATCGGCAGGTACGCCGTGGGGATACGGTCGACATCGGCTCATTTTGCGCCCGCGTGATGTGGCCATTCGAGTCCGTGGATGGCGAGGGAAATGAGGACTCGCTTGTCCTGCTGCTCTCTTATGTTCAGGAAGGCAAGGGCCTGCGTATGCTCCTCACCGGTGATGCCGAGCTCGACCAAGAACGGGAATTCGTGCAGGAGGTGGGGGATATCGATGTCCTTAAACTTGGGCATCACGGCTCTAAGGTTTCAGTCGATGGTGAGTTGCTGGACGTCCTGAAGCCCGGGCTTTCCCTCGCGAGCGCGGGCGAGGGGAATCGATACGGCCATCCGTCTGACGCCTGCATCGATGCCGTTAAGGAAGCGGGCGGCGTGTTCGCGTGCACCATCGAACACGGCGACATTACCGTCACGCCAGCTGCGAATGGCTTTGCGATGCGATGCCAGCGACCGTGACGACGTCGTTGGCGTGTGGTGGGCCCCTGGGCTAGAATGGCACGGAACGAATACGAAGGCCTGCGGGAGGGGAGCGCAATGTCCGAAATCGGTCTGCTGCCGGCATATCTGATCGTCGGTACCGACGGAGTCAAGCGCGATCACGCCGTCTCGCGTATGAAAGCGCGTCTGGAAAAGACGGGCATGGTCGAGTTCAACCTCGACGAGCGCGATATGACCAAAGACCCCGATATCGAGTCGATTATCGGATCGCTCAACACCTTTCCCATGGGCAGCGAGTTTCGACTGGTAATCCTTGACGGCTGCTCAAAACTCGCCAAAGCGATCTCCGAGCCGCTTGTCGACTATCTGGCGAGTCCCAGCCCCACGACGGTTTGCCTTATCATCGCCGACTCGCTTGCCAAGAACACGCGCCTGTATAAGGCGATCGCCAAGATCGACAAGAAGGCCGTGATCGATTGCTCCGGCACCAAGCGCTGGGAGCTTCCGCGCCGCGTGCAGCAGATGGCGACGCAGCACGGCAAGTCTATCTCGACGGCGGCCGCCGAGGAACTCGTCTCGCGTTCGGGCGAGAACACTCGCATGCTCGATAACGACTTGGTTAAGCTTGCCCAGATGGTCGAGGCGCCCCAGATTGAGCTTGCCGACGTTGAGTGCTGGATTGTACGTACGGCCGAGGTTCAACCCTGGGACTTTCTCAATGCGGTCTCGGCCCGTGACATGCGACGCTCGCTCGAGCTCTTCAATCTACTGCCCGCCAAGAGCTACGTGTGGACTTACACATTGCTGTGCGGCCGCATCCGCGAGCTTATCGTTGCCAAGGCGCTCGATGCGCGCGGTCAGGGTCGTGAGCTGGCCGCAACACTCAAGCTTCAGTCCTGGCAGGTCAAGAATCACCTGACCTGGGCACGTCGCTTTTCGATGGCAGAGCTCGTCGCAGCGCTCGAGGGCGCGGTCGATGTGGAGCTCGCGCTCAAGGGTTCGGCCGATTCTCAGACCGCGCTTTTGCTCTGGATTACGAACATCTTGAGAAAATCGTGATGATACCTGCCTATTTGACAAATTCGTTCTATCCCTTTGAGGGGGAGCGTGCTATAGTAGGCGCTTGCATGACCTCACCGTGTCTCAGAGGTGTCATACATTTTTTGCAAGGAACTCGAAAGGAACTCCAGAAGTGGCAAACATCAAGTCTCAGAAGAAGCGTATCCGCACCAATGAGGCAGCTCGCATGCGTAACAAGGCTGTCAAGTCCGAGCTCAAGACGCTGACCAAGCACGTCCAGTCCGCCGTCGCCGAGGGCGACGCCGAGAAGGCCCAGGCTGCCCTCAAGACCGTCACCAAGCGTCTCGACATGGCTGCCGCCAAGCATGTTATCCACAAGAACCAGGCTTCCAACCGCAAGTCCGGTCTTGCCAAGCTCGTGAACAGCATCAACGCCTAAGTTGTAAATTTCACACCACACAGATTACGCGCATAAATGGAGCCTGTTTTATGGAACAGGCTCCATTTTTTGTATCGCTCGGGTAAGATAGTCCGCATGAATACTTCAATTGACATTTCCCACATCCGCAACTTCTCAATTGTTGCGCACATCGACCATGGCAAGTCCACGATCAGTGACCGTATCCTCGAACTCACCCATACCGTCGACGAGCGCGACATGGAGTCGCAGCTGCTCGACACTATGGATATCGAGCGCGAGCGCGGCATCACGATCAAGTCCAACGCCGTCCGCGTGTCCTATGACGCCGACGACGGCGAGACGTATCAGTTCAACCTCATCGATACGCCGGGCCACGTGGACTTTACCTATGAGGTCTCGCGTTCGCTGGCCGCCTGCGAGGGCGCGGTGCTCGTCGTCGATGCCACCCAGGGTGTCGAGGCGCAGACCGTCTCCAATGCGACGCTCGCCATGAACGCCAATCTGGACATTGTGCCGGCCATCAACAAGATCGACCTGCCCTCGGCCCATGCCGATGAGGTCAAGACCGAGATCGAGGATGACTTGGCGATCCCTGCCGATGATGCCGTGTGTGTCTCGGGCAAGACCGGAGAGGGCATCCACGATCTGCTGGAGTCCATTGTCTTTTTGATCTCTCCGCCCAAGGGCGATGCGAACGCGCCGCTCAAGGCACTCATTCTGGATTCGTACTTTGACGAGTATCGCGGCGTGGTGGCCACGGTGCGCGTCTTTGACGGCTCCATCAAAAAGGGCGATACCCTGCGCATGATGCAGGCAGAGGGCGACTTTTTGGTCGATGGCGTGGGTGTCAAGCGTCCTGCCGAGACCCCGGTTGACGCGCTGACGGTTGGCGAGGTCGGCTACGTGGTCACGGGCCTGAAGGACCCCGAGGCCGTGCGCGTGGGCGATACCCTCACGTGGGCGTCGAATCCCTGCCCCGAGCCGCTTCCCGGCTACCGCGAGGCTAAGCCCATGGTCTATACGGGCCTGTTCCCGATCGATAACAAGGACTACGAGAACCTGCGTGACGCGCTCGATAAGCTGCACGTCAACGACCCGTCGTTGGTGTGGGAGCCCGAGACCTCGGTGGCGCTCGGCTTTGGCTTCCGCGTGGGCTTCCTGGGCCTGCTGCACATGGAGGTCGTCAAGGAACGCCTGGAGCGCGAGTTCAACTTGGACCTCATTGCCACGAGCCCCTCGGTGGACTATCACGTCTACAAGACTGACGGCGAGATGATTGATGTCCGTAGTCCGCAGGATCTTCCCGAGGCCACGCGCATCGAGCGTATCGAGGAACCCTACCTCAAGGCTAAGATCATCTGCCCGCCCGAGTATACGGGTGCCGTCATGCAGCTCGCTATCGAGCACCGTGGCATTACAACCGACATGATCCATCTCACGAGCAAATCTGTCGAGATGCGCTTTGACATGCCGCTCGCCGAGCTCATCCTGGACTTCTTTGACCAGCTCAAGAGCCGTACCAAGGGCTATGCCTCGCTCGACTACGAGTTCAACGAGTACCGTCCATCTGAGCTTGTGAAGCTCGATATCCTGCTTTCGGGCGACGAGGTGGACGCGCTGTCGTTTATCGTCCACAAGGACAAGGCCTACGGTCTTGCCCGTGGCCTATGCGACAAACTCAAGGAGATTATTCCGCGTCAGCTGTTCGAGGTGCCCATCCAGGGTGCCATCGGCAACAAGATCATTGCCCGTTCCACCGTCAAGGCGCGGCGCAAGGACGTGCTTGCCAAGTGTTACGGCGGCGATATCTCGCGTAAGCGCAAACTGCTCGAGAAGCAGAAAGAGGGCAAGAAGCGCATGAAGGCCATCGGCTCGGTCGAGGTCCCGCAGGAGGCGTTTATGGCGATCCTCAAGGTGGACGAGTAGGTCTATGGCGCTTTCCGAATATAGCCAGCGGCTGCTGGGCGCCTATGCCGAGCAGCCGTTCCTTATGGCTCCCATGGCGGGCGTGACCGACCCTGCCTACCGTATCATGTGCCGCCGCCGCGGTGCCAACCTTGCCTACAGCGAGATGGTGAGCGTGGCGGGCCTTGCCTATGCCAGCAACAAGACCTGGCGCCTGGTGCTACCGGCCGACGAGGAGCAGCAGATTTGCGTGCAGCTCTTTGGCTCCAAGCCCGAGCAGTTTGCGAGTGCCGTCGCCGCCGTTGAGGAGCGCGTTGGCGATCGCCTGTCGCTGATCGATATCAATATGGCATGTCCCGCCCGCAAGGTTGTTACCAAGGGCGAGGGCTCGGCGCTCATGCGCACGCCCGATTTGGCCGAGAAGATCGTCGAGGCGGCGGTGGGCGCGGCGCACGTGCCCGTGACCGTCAAGATTCGCAAAGGCTTTTATGCCGAGGACCGCAATGCCGCGACATTTGCCCAGATGCTTGAGGGCGCAGGGGCTGCCGCAGTTGCCGTGCACGGTCGTTGTGCCACGCAGCTCTATACGGGCCAGGCCGATTGGTCTGTCGTCGATGAGGTTGCCGACGCCGTCGAGATTCCCGTGATTGGTTCGGGTGATGTGTTCTCGGCCGAGGACGCTGCTGAGCATCTGCAAGGCTCGGGTGCCAGCGCGGTGTTTATCGCGCGCGGCATCTACGGCAATCCGTGGGTGTTCGGTGATGCTCGCGCCCTTGCGCTCGATGGCACGCCGGTGCCGGCTCGCAGCTCCGTTGAGCGCCTGGACGCCCTGCGTGAGCACCTAACGCTGACGCATGAGCTCCTGCCGCTCATGTCGCGTGCCCGCACGTACGCAAGCTGGTACTTAAAAGGCATGCCCCATGCTGCAGCCTGGCGCGCGCAGGTGGTGCGCTGCTCCACGTATGAGGAGTTTATGGCGCTGGTCGATGAGATCGAGCATGATGTGGTGGCCTGCGAGGCCGCCCTTGCCGCCGGCGAATCGGTGTCCCCTCATCCGCTGGAGGCTTAAGGGTGGCCGTTACAGCGCTGTACGTGCACGTGCCGTTCTGTGCCCAAAAGTGCCGCTACTGCGACTTCGACTCGCGCAGCTTTGCTTCGTGTGATTTGGATGCCGCGCTCGATTCCTATTTTGAGCAGTTGTACGCGCGCCTCGATGCTTTTGGTAAGGCTGGGGCCCTCGACCAGATCCGCACCGTCTATGTTGGCGGCGGTACGCCGTCGCTGGCGGGGGAGCGCCTGGTGGAGCTGGCGCGGCGTATTCGTGCGTGGTGCGCCCCCGTTGAGTTTACCTGCGAGGCCAATCCCGAGTCGCTGACCTCCGAGCTCGCTACTGCACTTGTCAAGGTTGGTGTCACACGCGTCTCTCTGGGCGTGCAAACGCTCGATAACACCGAACTTACTGCCATCGGCCGTATTCACGATGCCGATCGGGCGCTCGCCGCCATCGCGACGGTGAAGGACGCTGGCCTCGATGTGTCGTGCGACCTCATGTGCGGACTTCCCGTGCAGACCGCAGCGAGTTGGAAGCGCACGCTCGATGGCGTGCTGGCGGCGGCTCCGCATCATGTGTCGGTCTACCCGCTCACGCTCGAGGAGGGGACGCCCCTTTATCGCATGGCGTGCCGCGACGAGTCGCTCGAGCCTGATGAGGATTTTCAGGCCGCCTGCATGGACGTGGCACGCGAGCTCCTGGGTGCCGCCGGCTATCACCCGTATGAGGTGGCGAGCTACGCACTCGACGGCCATGAGTGCGCCCATAACATTGCCTACTGGACCGGACGGGGCTACCTGGGCCTGGGTCGTTCTGCCGCGGGCATGCTCGACGCCGAGGATTTCGACCGTCTTACAGGTTTGTTCCCCGGCGTGTCTTCTCGAGGCGATTCGTACCGCGTACGTCTGGTGCAACGTGACGATGACGCGACGGCGTTCGAGGCCGAATATCTGTCGCAGCGTGAGGCTGCGGCTGAAGACCTGATGCTCGCTTGTCGCATGACGCGCGGTATTGCGTCCGACCTGTTGCTTCGTGCAGCTTGCGTCATCCCGGCCGATGAGCTGGCAGCTGCCTGCGATCGCGCGCTCGAATTGGGCCTTGCCACTTGGGTACCCGAGACGCTCGGGGTCCATGAGGGACCCTTCACTTCGGCAGATGTCGTCGCGGGCCATGTTCGAGCTCGTCTGGCGCCGACCCACCTGGGCTGGCTCGATGGAAATGTTCTGTTCGAGCTGTTTTGGGATCTAGCTTAGGCCGCTCGGGTAGAATTACCGGAATATATACGCTGCTGTGAGCAGGAGGTTGCCGCGCATGGCGACGATGAACGAAAAAGATTACTACGAGATTCTGGGTGTCTCCAAGGACGCCACCTCGCGTGATATTCAAAAGGCCTTCCAGCAAAAGGCCCGCAAGCTCCATCCGGACGTCAACAAAGAACCGGATGCCGAGGAAAAGTTTAAAGAGGTTTCCGAGGCCTACGCCGTGCTTTCGGATGAGCAAAAACGTGCGCGCTACGATGCCATGCGTTCTGGCAATCCCTTTGTCGGTGCCCCTACGGCTTCGCCCTATGGTGGCGGCTATGCCGGCAACACGGGCTATGGCAATCCCTTTGAGGGCGGCTTTCCATTTGGCGGTGCCTGGGGCCAGCAGCGTCGTGGGCAGGCTGCCTACAATCCCGAGAACGGCGCCAACGTGGTCGTCGATATCAAGCTCGACGCCAAGGAGGCCAAGGGCGGTGCCCGCAAGACCGTCCGCTATACGCGCTTCGATACCTGTGGTCACTGCGGCGGCTCGGGTTCTGTCTCCTCCGAGCATGCCCATACCTGCCCAAGCTGTGGCGGCCGCGGCCACATCGATGTCGACCTGTCCTTCCTGTTTGGTGCGGGCACGTTCCAGTCGGTCTGCCCCGAGTGCGGCGGTTCCGGTAAAGTCGTGGCCGATCCCTGCCCTGATTGCGGCGGCAGCGGTCGTACTCGCGTAACCTCCGAGCAGACGATTGAGTTTCCTGCCGGCACGCACGATGGCGACGAGGTCCGCATTGGCGGCATGGGTCATGCTGGCACCAACGGTGCCGCGGGCGGCGACCTGGTCGGCCGCGCCCATGTTGAGGCCGAGCGCTTGGAAGGCAAAGCTCGTACCGGTTTTTACCTGATGGGCATCGTAGCGCCGTTTTTGGTACTCTCGGCCATCTCGGGTGTGTTCTCGGCCTTTGCCGTGATGTGCTTTATTCCGTTTACCATGGGCCTGTTCATGGTGCTTTCGGACGGTGTGCTTCATCGCAGCCTGCTGTGGTGGAAGCGCGGTGCGATGCAGTTTGCCAACGGTTTTGCCAACGGCTTCATGTTCGCGCTCGTGTCGGTTTGGTTTGCGAGCTGCTCGCAACGGGCCATGCTTTCGCCGTACCAAATGCAATAACATCATACCCTCTGTTTGCGGTCGGCCCAGCTTGGGTATAGGACGCACTGTGACAATAATGAAAGTCGGAAGGATTCGGTCGTGTCGGAAAATAGGGATTACTACGAGGTGCTTGGCGTCGACAGGGATGCCGACGCGCGGACGATTAAGCGCGCGTTTCTAAAGAAGGCCCGTACCGTACACCCGGACGTTTCGGACGACCCCGAGGCCGAGGCCAAGTTCAAGGAGCTCAACGAGGCCTATTCCGTTCTTTCCGATGAGCAGAAGCGTGCTAACTACGACCGTTACGGCACTGCCGACGGCCCTGGTGGTTCGGGCTACGTCGATATCAACGATATCTTTGGTGGCATGGGCATGGACGACTTGTTCTCGTCGTTCTTTGGCGGCGGTGCCGGCGGTGCCGGCGGTGGCGCCCGCAGCCGTCGTGAGCGTCGTCGCGGACGTGATATGGCCATCTCGCTTTCGGTGACGCTCGAGGAGGCGGCGCTCGGCTGCAAAAAGACAATCAGCTATGACCGCCTTGCTCCTTGCGAGGACTGCAATGGCACCGGTAGGGCAGAGGGCGCACTGGAAAAGCAGTGCGGCCGCTGCCACGGTACGGGCTACGTCACGACGGTTCAGCGTTCGTTCCTGGGCCAGGTTCAGTCTTCCTCGCCTTGCCCCGACTGCCATGGCGAGGGCACGGTTATCGATCATCCCTGCGAGACCTGCGACGGTCAGGGCCGCACGCCTTCGCACGAAAAGATCGACATCGATATTCCCGCCGGCGTTTCGACCGGTCGCCAGCTTCGTGTGAGCGGCTTTGGCGAGGCCGGCCTTCGCGGCGAGCCTTCGGGCGACCTGATTGTCAACGTGCGCGTCGCCGACCATGAGCGCTTTAAGCGCAACGGTGATGACCTGTACCTGGTGAGCGATATCTCGATTGCGCAGGCTGCGCTCGGCTGCGAGATTGAGGTCGAGGGCATTATGCCCGACGAGGTCGTTAAGGTGACGGTTCCCGCCGGCGCCCAGTACGGCGACACCGTGAGCGTCAATAATTACGGCATGCCGCGCATTGGCGGTGGCGGTTCGCGTGGCCGCCTGATCGTGCAACTGCGCATGGTCGTTCCCACCAATCTTTCCAATAAGCAGCGCGAGCTGCTCCGTGCTTTTGCCGATGAGATGGGCGATGACGTCGCTTCTGGTAAGAAGTCGGTGACCGACCGTATCAAGAGTGCCCTCGACGATATCCTCGATTAAGGAGCCCGCGTGCTCGCACCCCATATTTCCGTCGTCAACCTCGGCTGCCGTGTCAACCGGGTTGAGTCTGACCGTATCACTGCCGATCTTATGCGCTTGGGCTTTGCTATTGTGGAGCCCCAGGATGCCGATCTGATCGTCATTAACACTTGTGCCGTTACGGGCGAGGCCGAGGCTAAGACCCGTAAGGCCGTCCGTCATGCGCTGGCCCATCCAAACGAGCCCTATGTGGTCGTGACCGGATGCGTGGTCAATTTGCATCCCGAGGAGCTGTCGGAGCTTTCGGATCGCGTGATTGCCGAGCCGTCCAAGATAGATGTCGCCGAACGTGTTTGCGAGGTGCTGGGTGTTGAGTCCGATAGCGTTCCCGCCTGCAGCGATGGCGAGGTGGTCGATGCGCTCGGTCGCTCTCGCCTGGGCGTGAAGATTCAGGATGGCTGCAACCATCGCTGCACCTATTGCATTGTGTGGAAGGCGCGCGGCCCCGAGCGCTCCGTGCCCGTCGAGTCCGTGCTCGAGCAAGTTCGCGAGGCCCAGGAGGCCGGCGTGCCCGAGGTGGTGCTGACCGGTGTGAACCTGGGTGCCTACGATGGCAAGAGCGCGACCGACGAGCACGTCGAAATCGATGAGCTGCTCGAGGCCATCATGGAGCGCACGTCTATTCCGCATGTGCGCATTTCCTCGGTCGAGCCCATGGATATCTCCGAGCGCCTGCTTAAGGTTATGGCGCGCTACCCGCAGCGTATCGCCCCGTTTTTGCACCTGCCCGTGCAGTCCGGCTGCACGGCGACCCTGCATCGCATGGGCCGTCCCTATAGCGCCGAGGCCTTTGAGGACACGGTGCGTATGATTCGCGCCAACTTGCCCCTGGCGTCCCTTTCGTGCGATGTCATCGTCGGTTTTCCTGGTGAGACGGACGAGGAGTTCGAGGAGTCGCTGGCGCTGTGCCGCCGTGTGGGTTTCTCGCGTATGCACGTGTTCCGCTACAGCAAGCGTCCCGGTACCCTTGCTGCCGACATGCCCGACCAGGTGCCACCCGAGGTTATGGCCGAGCGCAGCCGCCGTATGCGGGCCGCCGCACAGGAGCTCGCTATTGCCGACGCTCGTCGTCGCGTGGGCACGGTCGAGCGTGCCGTGCTCGAGTATGGTGACAACCTGACGCTTGGCTCGTTCCATCATGCCCGTCTTGACGATACCTGTGGACTTACAGCCCCGTGCCTGCTCGATGTTGCTATCATCGGAGTCGATGATTCCGGCTTGGTCCATGCACGCAGGGAGGTTCATGGAAGCCTCGAAGATTAGACTTACCGTTCCCGAGGGTATTGACCCCTCGCGCGTTTTGGGTGCCGGCGACGGCGTCCTTCGTGCGCTGGAGAGCTCAGTTCGCGCCCACGTGGTCGCCCGTGGCGACAGCATCGCCGTGAGCGGTGACCCGGACGAGGTCGAACTGGTCGCGCGTTTTTTCGAACATGCCTTTCGTGAGGCTGCTTCCGGGCGCACGCTTTCTGCCGACGATGTCTCTCGCTGCCTGGCCGTCTTGCGCGACGGTGAGCACGAGGCTACGTCGCTTCGCGATGACGTGCTGCTTTCGTATCGCGGTCGCGTCATTCGCCCCAAGACGCTCGGTCAAAAGCGCTATGTGGATGCCATCCGCTCAAATACCATCACGTTTGGCTTGGGTCCTGCCGGTACCGGTAAGACCTATCTGGCCATGGCGCTCGCTGTTGCCGCACTCAAGCGTCACGAGGTGGGCCGTCTGATCTTGACGCGTCCGGTTGTCGAGGCGGGGGAGAACCTGGGCTTTTTGCCCGGCACCCTCGAGGAAAAGATCGATCCGTACATGCGCCCGCTCTACGACGCCCTATTTTGCATGATGGATCGCGAGCGCACCGATGAGCTCATGGAGCGCGGCGTGATCGAGATCGCCCCGCTTGCCTACATGCGCGGCCGCACGCTGAGCGACGCCTTCGTGGTGCTCGACGAGGCCCAAAATACCACGCCCGAGCAGATGAAGATGTTTCTGACGCGCCTGGGCTTTAACTCCAAGTTTGTGATTACCGGCGACCTGAGCCAGCGTGACCTGGTGGGCCGTCGTGGTGGCTTGGCGGATGTCGAGAAGATTTTGGGCCGTGTCGACGATGTCGCATTTTCTCACCTCGAGCGTGCCGACGTGGTGCGCCATGCCCTGGTGGGACGTATCGTCGAGGCATATGATGCTTATGATGACGTGCGCGAGCAGCGCCCGCGCGACCGAAAGGAGTCCCGTTGAGTGTATTGATCAGCAACGATGCCGAGCTCGATACGCTGCTCGACGCGCAGGAGGTAGAACACATCTGCGAGGTCGTGCTTGCCGCCGAAGGCGTTGAGCGTGAAGTCGAGATTTCCCTTTCGTATGTCGACGAGGACGAGATGCACGAGCTCAACCACGAGTGGCGCGGTATCGACCGCACCACCGATGTCCTCTCGTTTGAATGCGACTCGGCCTTTGACGAGGATATTCCCGCCGACGAGACGCTTGAGCTTGGCGATATCATCCTGGCCCCGCAAGTCATTGCCCGTCAGGCCCCCGGCTTTGGCAATGCCCCTGCCGACGAGTGCCGCCTGATGCTCGTGCATGGCATGCTGCACCTGCTGGGGTATGACCATATCGAGGACGACGAGGCCGAGGTCATGGAGGCCCGCGAGGACGCCATCCTGCGCGATCTGGCGCTCAAGCGCGGCGAGGACCCCAAGCTGGTCCACGTCGGCCCCATCACCAACCACGCCCACGACTAGGAGCCGTCTATGATTCCCGGATCGAACAAGGACCATCCGTCCTTCTTAAAGTCGTTCTCCTACGCCATGGAGGGCTTCGTCACCGCCGTCAAGACCGAGCGCAATATGAAGGTCATGCTCGTTGCGGGCGTGTGCACCGTCATTGCCGGCTGCATCGTGGGGCTCGACATTGCCGAGTGGGCCACGATTATCATCTGTTGTGGCCTGGTGATTCACGGCGAGCTATGCAACACCGCCATGGAGGCGATTGTCGATCTGGCGACCCAGGAGCTCCATCCGCTGGCAAAGCGCGCGAAGGATATCGCCGCCGCCTCCGTATACGTTCTTTCCATCACCGCCGCGATTGTGGGCGTGCTGGTATTTGCCCACGCGCTCGGCTTTATCTAGAAAGGGATTTTCATGTCCGACACTATGCAGCCTATCGATGAAATTTTGGACGACGAGGTCCTGGATGCGGCGGATGCCGAAGCGGCCGAAGCATACGAGGAAGTCGAGGAATTCGATCCGTTTGAGGGCATGAGCGACGAGGAGCTCGACGCCCTGTGCGACGAGGACGATAGCCTCGCGGGCTTTGGCGACGTTGAACCCGGTTTTCGCAGCGGCTTCGTAGCCCTGGTCGGACGCCCCAACGCCGGCAAGTCCACGCTGCTCAACGCCTGCTATGGCAAAAAGGTCGCCATCACCTCGCCGGTGGCACAGACGACCCGCCGTCGCATGCGCGCCGTCGTCAACCGTCCCGGCTACCAGCTGGTCTTTGTCGATACCCCGGGTATTCATAAGCCCAAGGACGGCCTGGGGTCCGAGCTCAACAAGAGCGCACTGTTCGAGTTGAACGATGTCGACGTCGTCGCGTTTTTGATTGATGCCACCAAGCCCATCGGCAGGGGAGACGCCTGGGTTGCCGAGCGTGTCAGATGCGCTCGTTGCAAGAAGGTCCTGGTGCTCACCAAGGCCGATGAGGCCGACCCCGCACAGGTCATGGAGCAGCTTAAGGCTGCCCACGAGCTTATGGAATATGACGACGAGATTGTGACGTCGTCGGTTAAGAACTTCAACGTCGATGCCTTTATAGAGACCGTTGCGCACTTTTTGCCTGAGGGTCCGCGTTGGTTCCCCGAGGACATGGGTACTGACGCTTCCGATGAGACGCTCGTTGCCGAGTTTGTGCGCGAGAAGGTCTTGCGCCGCACCCGTGATGAGATTCCGCACTCCGTTGGCGTGATCTGCGATGCGCTCGAGCAGACCAAGAAGGTGCTGCGCGTGCACGCCACCATTTACGTCGAGCGCGAGGGCCAAAAGGGCATCATCATCGGCAAGGGCGGCGAGATGATCAAGCATATCGGTATCGACGCCCGACGCGATCTTGAACGCATTTTTGGCACGCAGGTCTTTTTGGAGCTGGACGTGAAGGTCAAGGCCGGCTGGCGTGACGACGAGGCCCAGATTCGCCGCTTTGGCTACAACGCCGAGGACTAAGGACGCGCGGCGCGCATGGCAGGCTCCCGGACATATCGCACCAAGGTGCTCGTCCTCGACAAGACGAAGCTCAAAGAGACCGACCTGATCTTGACGATGCTTGACGAGCGGGGGCGGCAGGTTCGTGCCGCGGCAAAGGGCGCCCGCAAACCCGGCGGACGCCTGGCTGCGCGCTGCGAGCTGTTCTGTACGGTCGATATGCTGCTCGCACATGGACGGTCACTCGACGTGGTTTCCCAGGCCGAGCTTATGGAGGCGCCGCTCGGCGCTGCGCCCGATTACGAGACGACCTGCGCCGCAAGCGCGATCGCCGAGGTCGCGCGCGTGTGCTCGTTCGAGGACGCCGAGGACCCGTTTACCTTTGCCATAACGCAGCGAGCGCTTGCCCTGGTGGGCAGCGGGCTCGACACAGCGCATATGGATCTGCTCGTGGCGGCATATGTCTTTAAGCTGCTGTCGCACGTTGGCTATCGACCCGATTTTTCGGCCTGCGTGCTGTGCGGAGACCCCATGCTGTCGTATTTTTCACCCCAGGCGGGCGGTCTCATGTGCGGGTCGTGCGCGTCGAGCGTTCCAGGTGCCGAACTGGTGTCGACCGGTGAGACAGCATGGCTGCGCGCCCTCATGTCCATGACCTTCGATGCGCTCATGGCCGAGCGAATCGACCCGCATACGGCGGCATTCCTGCTCGGGCTTTCGCATGTGTGGGCTGCGACGCACACCGATCAACGCCTCCGTGCGATGGAATTCATGTTGGGTCGGTGATGATGCGCAGGCGCGGGCTGCTTGTGGTATCATGCCGACCTGTTGGTACCTCGACCTTGGTTGCTCGCTCCACCGGCGGCTTCCCAGTCCGAGGCGAATCGAGTCGCCCGCGGGCGACGTAAAACGAAAGGTGAAACAATGACTGTTTCCAAAGAGCGCAAGGCGGAGCTGACTGCCCAGTTCGGTAACACCCCGGTCGACACCGGCAACCCCAAGGTTCAGGTCGCCATCCTGTCCGAGCGCATCAAGGAGCTGACCGAGCACATGAAGTCCCACCAGAAGGACTTCCACACCCGTCGTGGCCTGCTCATGCTCGTCGGCCGTCGTCGTCGTCTTCTCTCCTACATCAAGAAGAACGACATCGTCGAGTACCGTGAGCTCATCAAGGCTCTGGGCATCCGCGACAACATCCAGTAGGATTTGTACATGCTAAGAGCGTCCTGCGCAGCGGGGCGCTCTTTTTGTGTAAGGGCGCGAACAATCACGCTCTGAAGCGTGGCGGGGGCAGGGGGCCCGCGTCACATGAGAAGCCCGCAGGCAAGGGGTCTGCGGGGTAAAGGAGAACAATGACACTCGTATCCAAGACCTTTGAGCTGTACGGCAAGACCTACACCTTTGAGTCGGGCGAGCTTGCCAAGCAGGCCACCGGCGCCTGCCTGGTCAAGCAGGGTGACACCACGATGCTCGACACCGTGGTCGTCTCCAAGGAGCGTAAGAACTACGACTTCTTCCCGCTGACCGTCGACTTCAACGAGAAGATGTACGCCGCCGGCCGCATCCCGGGTGGCTACCTCAAGCGTGAGGGCCGTCCCAGTGAGAAGGCTACGCTCACCGCGCGCATGATCGACCGTCCGATTCGCCCGAGCTTCCCGGATGGCTTCCGCAACGAGGTGCACATCGTCGCCACCTCGCTCGTCGCCGACCAGGTCAACCCCTTCGACGTCATCAACGTCATGGGTGCTTCTCTGGCCATGACGCTCGGCGGCGTGCCCTTCGAGGGTCCGCTTGCCTGCGTGCGCATCGGCCGTAACGTGGAGACCGGCGAGTTTATCGTCAACCCCACCTACGAGGAGCGCGAGAACTCCGATCTGGACCTGGAGCTGGGCGGCTCTGCCGACTTCATCTCGATGGTCGAGGCCGGCGCCGAGGAGATCTCCGAGGACGACATGCTCGCCGCTATGAAGTTTGGCCAGGAGGCCCTTGCTGCTTTCTGCCAGGCTCAGGACGAGTTCGTCGCCGAGTGGGAGCAGGTTAACGGCCCCATCGTCAAGAAGGAGTACCCGCTCGACCAGCCCGTCGAGGAGGTCCAGGAGCGCATCTTCGCCCACTACGACGAGATGGCTGCCGCCCTTCGCGACGCCGACAAGCTCTCCCGTATCGGTAAGGTCGAGGCTCTGAAGGAGTCCATCCGCGCCGAGTTCACCGAGGAGGAGCAGGCCGCTTGGGAGCGCGAGATCCCCGTGGTGCTCAAGAAGCTCGAGAAGAAGGCCATGCGCACCATGGTCGTCGAGACCGGCGAGCGCGTCGACGGCCGTGCCGCCGACGAGATCCGTCCCATCATGGTGAAGGACAACTACCTGCCGCTCGTTCACGGCTCCGGCCTGTTCCAGCGTGGGCAGACCCAGGTGCTTTCCGTCCTGTCGCTCGGCATGCTCAACGAGGGCCAGCGCTTGGACACCATCGAGCCCACCGAGGGCAAGCGCTACATGCACCACTACAACTTCCCGCCGTTCTGCACCGGCGAGACCGGCCGCATGGGCAGCCCCAAGCGCCGCGAGATCGGTCACGGCAACCTGGCTGAACGCGCTCTGCTTCCGGTGCTTCCCGACGAGAACGAGTTCCCCTACGCCATCCGCGTCGTCTCCGAGGTCATGGAGTCCAACGGCTCCTCTTCGATGGCTTCGACCTGCGGCTCCACGCTCGCCCTTATGGACGGCGGCGTGCCCATTAAGCGCCCGGTCTCCGGTATCGCCATGGGCCTGATCCAGGAGGAGGGCAAGACCGTGGTCCTGTCCGACATCCAGGGTCTCGAGGACTTCCTGGGCGACATGGACTTTAAGGTCACCGGAACCACCGAGGGCATCACCGCCCTGCAGATGGACAACAAGGCCACTGGCCTCACCTTCGACATCCTGGCCCGCGCCCTGCAGCAGGCCAAGGAGGGTCGTGCCTTCATTCTGCAGAAGATGCTCGATGTGATCCCCGAGCCGCGCCACACCACACGCAGCACAGCTCCGCGTATCGTCTCCATCCAGGTTCCGACCGACAAGATCCGCGACGTCATCGGTTCCGGCGGTAAGGTCATCCGTGGTATCCAGGATGAGACCGGCGCTTCGGTCGACATCCAGGAGGACGGCACCGTCTTTGTCGGCGGCACCGGCGAGTCCGTCGATCAGGCTGTCGAGCGCATCAAGCTCATCATTAAGGTTCCCGAGCCGGGCGAGGAGTACACCGGTCGAGTGGTCTCCATCCAGCCCTTCGGCGCCTTCGTGAACCTGCTGCCCGGCAAGGATGGCCTGCTGCACATCTCCCGCGTCGCCAAGGGCCGCGTGGAGAAGGTCGAGGACGTCCTCAACGTCGGCGACGAGGTCAAGGTCGTCGTCATCGAGGTCGACGATCGCGGCAAGATCTCGCTCGATCGTCTTGACAAGCCCGAGGCCCCGGCTCGCGCCGAGGGTGCCTCTGAGGGCGACGGCGAGCACTTCCAGCGCCGTGAGCGTCCGCGTCGCGAGCGCTCCGAGCGCAGCGACCGTCCGCGCCGTCCCGGCGACAACGGAGGCCGCAAGCCCCGCCGTCACCACGACGCCGAGTAACAGCCGTACATAATCAGCTCAACAAGGGCGACTCCGGACAGGGGTCGCCCTTTTGCTTGCGCCCGGGAGGGCCGCATATGAAGTTTCCTGCTCTACAGTCCTGCGCAAGACGGAAAGCACATTAAGTGCTTTCCTTTG
>ERZ826051.45-NODE-45-length-141291-cov-20.739351_pt1 | contig 141291 bp, 130 predicted proteins | sample MGYA00519928_ERZ826051 | MGnify/ENA primary metagenome ERZ826051 (study PRJEB31778, sample SAMEA3449219) | human gut metagenome | biome: human gut; feature: human-associated habitat; material: faeces | place: United Kingdom | collected 2010/2012 ...
CTTTTATTCATTTTAGTTGATACTTATAGTAGTCAACCAAATCCAGGGTAAGACAATGAAAGGTAGAAAAGATACAAATATAAGCAGGATATCATAGAAAAGACAGTCAGATAAAACACTAACAACCGCCCAATGACAAGGAATACAATATAGTTCAAAATACAATATCCGCATGGGTTCGGATTGAATTATCCTAAAATTTACATCTAATCTGAATACCAGAGACAAAAAAGTTCAAAGTATGCTATGATATTAGCATATAATTGATAAATTTGCAAGCAAAATATCTTACTTTATAACACATAATCTAATATTACTATTATGACACAGCACTTCAGATATACGACATTGGTACTTCTTACAACATTATCTACCGTTTATGCCTCCGCACAGTCTCTGCGAAAATTAATGGAAATGCCTCCGCGCATTATTGAATCGAAATGGGAGCAAACTCCGGAAGGAGGAACAGAATTAAACTATTACAACGGAGACCTGTGCAGTTACTACCTTTTCCGCGAAAATGATCGTTCATACAATTTGAACCCCGGAAAGAACACGGTATTCAGAATAGAGAAAGGCTCCAATGCCAGCAATTCTTTCAAGACTTCAAGCAGGTATATGTTCTTCCGCGGTCAATTCCCCAAAGACTTTCAGATCAGTACTCCTTATGCACTTCCTGTAAAGACCGGCGAAGAAACACAATGGCAGATCGCTCCTCAGGAATCTGCCAAAACTATGATATTCCAAATTCAGGAAGGAGACACCGTCTATGCAACCCGCAGAGGAGTCGCCTGTGCGACAGTGCTGCCACAGCAATTGTTGATATACCACCCCGACCATACCTTTGCCGCTTACCTTATGATGCGTCAAAACTTCATCCAGACGGGTGAAGAAGTCATGACCGGGCAACCCATTGGGATAGCCGGAGTACTCGGAGTATCCATCTCTTATTTTTTTCTTGATAACAATAAATTCGATGCAAACGGCTTCTTAGGTTATCCATATTCTCACTTTACTCCTGTATTCCGCACGGACAAGGGGGATGTAAAACTGGAGGAGAAAACAGCCTATAAATCTGCCACAGATGATGAACTGATTATGCTCGAAATGAGCAAACGTGAAAAAAAGAAATTTCAGAAGCAGAAATACTCAAAATAAAGGGAAACAATATGCGTATATTTTATCTTATCCTCTGTTTCATCTGCCTTTGCGACCTGCTCCATGCGCAGACTGTAAGAATCTCTTATGAAGGCGACCCGCTTACGGACAAAGAACGCCGGAAGATTGAACAGACCCTCCAATATGAAGTCGAATTTTATGCACAATTCGGACTTCCCGATACGCTTAATCTTCAATTGACTGTATTCAACAAAAGGGAAGATGCGCTGGTCTATCTGAACAAATTCAATATACATCCTCCCAAAAGTACAAACGGAATGTATATATCCAGATTACAAAAGGCCATCATATTAAGCAGAGAAAAAGAATACCAACAAGGTCTGGGCGTCATCTATCACGAACTGAGCCATCACCTCACCTTGCAAATCACGGCAGGACGTCCTCCGATATGGTTCAACGAGGGACTTGCCGAATATTTTGAGCATTGTAAAGTTAATAAAAAAGGACTTCAGCACACGTTTACCGATTACGAAAAAGGAAGAATCCGCACTATATATATGTTGGGGGACATTGATCTGCTCACCTTTATCAACAGCCGCCAAAAGGAATTTATGAAGCAGCAAAGAACCGACGAACAATACGCCTATATCCTCTCTCATGCACTCGTCACTTTCTGGATCGAGAAAGTTCCCCGGCAGATATTACGTGATTTTGTACTCTCCTTTCAAAACAAAGATGACTCATCCATTGTTTCCGAACGGATAGATAAGGTTTACACCGGAGGGTTCAAACAATTTGAAAAAGATTTTGAAGCCTTCTGCAAATAGTTTTATCTTTTTTCTATCTTTGCACCGGCTATGGGATTAGCCTTTAACCGCCCTTCGGAGCTGATGATCCCTACAATTTGAATGTATAACTCTTAAATTGTCAGCTTATGCTCAAGACTTTACTCTTTATCGGTATGGGAAGTTTTACCGGAGGCGTTCTGCGTTATCTCATCTCGCGTTACGTTCAGAATTTCTTGACACCTTCCTTCCCTTTGGGAACACTTCTGGTCAATGTACTCGGTTGTTTCGCCATCGGCCTGTTTTACGGACTCTTCGAACGGGGAAATCTGATGAACCCCAATCTGAGAATGTTTCTCACCGTAGGATTCTGTGGAGGATTCACCACCTTTTCAACCTTCATGAATGAGAACTTTCAGTTAATCAAAGACGATAATTTCTTCTACCTCTCACTCTATGTAGGCCTCAGCTTGTTTGTAGGATTCATTATGCTGTACTTGGGATATTCACTTGTAAAACAATAAACATAACATATCTACATCATATGATCAAAAGAAATGCAGCCAAGCCCGTCCGTGTGGCTCCTCCCATGATGGAGGAACAGGAAGTCAGTACAAGCACCTTGCAAGAACTGCTCGAAAAAGAGGAAACCGTCTCAAATCTCATATTCAGCAAAGGAAGAGAAGAGGGAATCAGCAAGTCTTACAAGAGTTTCAAGAACTGCACTTTCCGGAATCAGACATTCAGCGAATGTAAATTCCGTTCTTCTCAGCTGGCAGATATACGGTTTGAGAACTGCGACCTGTCCAATATATCTTTTGCAGAAAGCTCCCTTTACCGGGTAGAGTTCATTGCCTGCAAATTACTAGGAACCAACCTTTCAGAGACGACCATGAATCATGTTTTATTGCATGACTGTAATGCCTCTTACATCAATCTGGCGATGAGCAAAATGAATCAGGTACGCTTCTCGCACTGCCATTTCCGGAACGGAAGTTTCAATGACTGCCGTTTCTCTTCCGTCGCCTTCGACAGTTGTGATTTGGTAGAAGCTGACTTTTCTCATGCTCCGCTCCGTGGAATCGACCTGCGTACTTCGCGCATCGGCGGAATAACACTTAATATCAGCGACCTGAAAGGAGCTGTCATTACTTCCTTGCAGGCCATGGACTTGCTTCCGCTGTTGGGAGTTATTATCGAAGACTAGAATTCTGCCAATTTCATCCATCCGCATTCAAACAAAAAGCATCGTCACATTGTTATCTAATAAGACCGGACTAATGACATCTAGGGAGTATGATTCGAAAGAATACCTATTTATAGTGATTTCCCACTCTCTGTCAAGTCCGTACTTTTGCAAAAATATTATTCAAAACAATAGAAACGATGAAAATAGAAAAAATTGTAGCTCGAGAAATTCTCGATTCAAGAGGTAACCCCACAGTAGAAGTTGACGTAGTATTGGAATCAGGTATCATGGGACGTGCGTCTGTTCCGTCAGGTGCTTCCACAGGTGAACATGAAGCACTCGAACTTCGTGATGGTGACAAGCAACGTTACGGTGGCAAAGGCGTACAAAAGGCGGTGGACAATGTAAACAAGATCATTGCTCCGAAACTGATCGGTATGTCTTCTCTCAACCAAAGAGGAATCGACTACGCAATGTTGGCACTCGACGGTACTAAAACCAAGTCCAATCTAGGTGCTAACGCTATTCTTGGCGTATCTCTCGCTGTAGCCAAAGCAGCAGCCAGCTATCTTGATCTCCCTCTCTATCGCTATATCGGCGGAACAAATACATACGTAATGCCTGTACCGATGATGAATATCATCAATGGCGGTTCACACAGTGACGCTCCTATCGCATTCCAGGAATTCATGATTCGTCCGGTAGGTGCACCCTCATTCAGAGAAGGTTTGAGAATGGGCGCCGAAGTATTCCACGCTTTGAAGAAAGTACTGAAAGATCGTGGCCTCAGCACTGCCGTAGGCGACGAAGGTGGTTTCGCTCCTAACCTCGAAGGTACGGAAGATGCTCTGAACTCTATCATCGCAGCCATCAAAGCTGCCGGATACGAACCAGGTAAAGACGTAATGATCGGTATGGACTGCGCTTCTTCCGAATTCTACCATGACGGTATCTACGACTATACCAAGTTTGAAGGTGCCAAAGGCAAGAAACGTACCGCCGAAGAACAGATCGACTACCTGGAAGAACTGATCAACAAATTCCCAATCGACTCCATCGAAGACGGTATGAGCGAAAACGACTGGGAAGGCTGGAAGAAACTGACTGAACGTATCGGCGACCGCTGCCAGTTGGTAGGTGATGACCTGTTCGTTACGAACGTTGACTTCCTCGCAATGGGTATCGAGAAGGGATGTGCAAACTCTATCCTGATCAAAGTAAACCAAATCGGTTCGCTGACCGAAACTCTGAACGCTATCGAAATGGCTCACCGTCATGGCTATACGACTGTCACTTCCCACCGCTCCGGCGAAACGGAAGACGCAACGATTGCAGACATCGCAGTAGCTACGAATAGCGGACAGATCAAGACCGGTTCATTAAGCCGTTCGGACCGTATGGCTAAATATAACCAACTGCTCCGCATCGAAGAAGAACTCGGTGACTTGGCTGTATACGGATATAAGAGAATCAAATAATCTTTATTCTCTTTTCAGATATCTTTCCCCCGGGCAATGTGTTGTCCGGGGATTTTTTTATATATTTGATGACTTACAAACGACCTGAAGCATTTTGCTACGTATCATATAGTAAACAGGAATAAATAATGATGAATCAGGAAAAAATACAGGAACTGGTCAGCCGAAGTCAGCAGGACGACAAAAGGGCCTTCGCCCTACTGGTTTCAGAATTCCAGCCACTGGTATTCCGACTAGCTTTCCGTTTACTTTGTGATGAAGAGGAAGCCAGAGACATAACACAAGAAACATTTGTAAAAGTATGGTTATCCCTGAAAACGTACAATCAGGAAAACCGCCTGTCAACCTGGCTTTACAAAATCACCTGTAACACCTGTTACGACCGTTTGCGTTCGTTACGCCATTCTCCGCTGGATAATGAATCCGCCTTTTCCGATTCGGTAAATGTTCCTTCTGACGATCATATTGAGATATCTCTTTCCAACAAGCAGTTGAAAGAACTGATATTGCGATATACCAACGAACTGCCTCCCCAGCAGAAACTCGTTTTCACGCTTCGGGATGTCGAAGAGTTGGAGGTAGCAGAAGTACAGATTATCACAGGATTATCGCCCGAAAAGATAAAAAGTACCTTGTACCTTGCCAGAAAGAACATACGTAATAAAATGAATCAAATAGATCCCGACTTATGAAACAAGAAGATAAACAGTATGAAAAATGGCTGACCGAAGTCAAAAGTAACCAGCCGATATTGGAAAATCCGGAGGAACTGACCGCTACCATCCTCAACAGAATATCCGGGATCTCACCGGAAAGGAAACGGAGAAAGTTTCTCATAGGAGCATGGGCATCCGGCATTGCCGCCTCATTATTACTCCTGCTATTCATCAATGACACTTGCTTCACTTCTGTCCCTCACCGGACAGAAATGCAAAATGAATATGATAACTGGTCAAACAGCATTCCATTACCTGACAACTGGGAAGAAATGCGACTGCTGGAAAAGAATACTTATCTATCCTCTCAATATATACAACACCGGAAATCCCGGAAGATGCAAATCTTACAAGTCATCAAAAAAAAACGATTAAAATAGACAGAATATGAAAACCAACTATTTCTTAATAACCATGCTACTGTTACTTAGCATGACTTCTTGCAGCACCTATTATCGGATGACTTCACGGGTTGAAAGGGACGGAAGTATGTACAGAGAAATCTATGCACAAGGTGATTCCGCTTTCATCGCAGGAGATAAGACACATAATCCATTTCTGTTTCAACCGAATGCCAACTGGCAATTAGTAAATCTAGACTCTACAATTAAATTCAACTTCTGGGGCGAAGAAGAAAAGCTGAATGTAAAAGCCTGCCAAAAACTCTCCGGAGTAGATGGAGAATACTTCACTGTTGACAAAGGTAAAGAGCATCTGAGTGCCATGGCTATACCTATGGAACGGGTAAAGAAGAGTTTCAGATGGTTCTATACCTATTATATATATACCGCCACTTACAAAGAACTTCAGGACAAAGGTCCTGTACCTCTTGACAATTATCTGAATAAGGAAGAGCAAATGATTTGGCTTCATGGAAACGATGATGCCTTCAGAGGCATGAACGGCATCGAAATGAATGATAAACTGGATAAACTCGAAGCTAAATTCGGAGAATGGTATAACCGCAATGTCTATGAGATCAATTGGGAAGTCATCCGCCACTTCACTTCTTTACAAGGAGATACCGCTTGCCTGCAGTGTCTGGAGGAATTGAAAGATTCTGTCTACAAGAAACATTCGTCAGAAAAAGGCGACAGTATGGGAGACGCTGATATCGAGGAGGTCTGCGGTATGTTTGATAAAGCTTGCAGTACGAAATACTTTTCGGACCTTTATAAAACAAATAAAGAAATGATGGATGCCCTGTGCGAAGAGAAAATCAACATCGCCGAAGTCTTCTATCATGCTATACAATTTGAGTTGACACTGCCGGGCAGACTGCTCACCTCTAACGCCAAAGTTCTGAAAGATAATGTAGTCATTTGGAAAATAGACGGCTTCCGGCTTCTCGCTGGTGATTATATACTTACCGCAGAGTCACGGGTCATTAATTACTGGGCATTCGGGATTACTTTATTCATGATGCTGTTTGTCTTAGGAATTTTCATCAAATTATACAGGAGGAGATCATAAAAGCAGTAACAAATAGCATCGTCGTTTTCAGACTCTTGCAGCAGTCCTCAACCGGATGATTGATAATCATACTGTATAGCAGATAAGCCTTTTCGTTTCATCAAGTAAATCATTCCATTCATCAGATTAATTTGAGTACGCGAAACCATCAGGGTAATTTTGAGGTCAGAAATCAATTAAACTATTTAAATGATGAAGACTCTTAAAATCTATTTCCTGCTTATGCTGCTGATTCAGACAATCAGCATATCCGCACAGTCAGTCATATCGGGTAAAATAACCAATAACGACAGTTCACCCATAGTCGGCGCGACAATATTGTTATCAAACGGTATGGACTCTACCTATATAACAGGAACGACCTCCGACTTGGACGGACGATTTAAAATGATAAATGTCAGACCGGGCAATTACTTTCTTTCCTTGTCAATGATCGGATATAAGAAAGCAAATATCCCCCTGCAGATCAAGGAAAGCACGAATCTGGAATTGGGTGACATTACACTGGAAGAGGATTCTTATATATTGTCTACTGTAAATATAATCGGCAAGCGTCCTCCAATCAAGGCCGAACCGGGAAAGATGACAGTCAACTTATCATCTGCCCTATTGAGTACGGACGGTAATATACTGGATGCACTGAGAAAACTACCGGGAGTAATCGTTCAGAATGACGGAACAGTTATTCTAAATGGCAAATCAGGGGCGAATGTTTTAATGGATGATAAAGTGACTTATTTATCGGGAGAGAACCTCATCAATTACCTGCGCTCCATCCCTGCCAATTCTATTGAAAATATAGAACTGATATCCCAGCCATCATCAAAACACGATGCTTCAGGTAGTTCGGGCATCATTAACATTCAAAAAAAGAAGATCAAAGAACAAGGTATAAGCCTTACAACTTCCTCCGGTCTGGAACAAGGAAAACATACCAGAGGAAATGAAAACCTGACTCTGAACTTTCACCACAATAAATTGAATATGTATGCCGACTATTCTTATTATTGGGGAAAAGATTTTATAGAGCTGTCGGTTTCCGGTCATTACCTGGATCCGATGACTTTAAAGCCTCTTGAACTGAGAAAAGATTTTGATAGCGATATAAACCGGCAATACAAAGGGCATTATATCAAAACAGGGATTGATTATGACTTGTCGGAGAAGATAGCCATCGGAACATACTTCTCATCGAGCTGGCTTAATAGAAACAAACAAGAAGTGACTATATCTGACTTTTTTAATAACGACAAGACTCAAAGCGACTCAACCTTAACAGCGTTAAGCACACCGGACTATAGCTACACCAATATCATAGGGGGAGCGAACATGATATACAAATTTGCGAAAACAGGAAAATGGGATGCTTCTTTTGATTATCAGCTTTTTAATCAAGAGGATAACCATCTGCTGAAATCCTTTTTTCAGACAGGTATTCATCCGGTAAAAGAAGACACATTGTCCGGTATAACCAATGGTGACATTAAAATATACAGCGGACAAACTAATTTGAGCTATGATATCTCTGATAAGTTCGGGATAACCACCGGACTCAAATCGATTTTCGTACATATTAGCAGTGATGCCTTATACAAAAACCTGATTGCCGGTGATTGGAGAGAAGACAGTGATCTCAGCAGTAGTTTTGCTTATCATGAGAATATCTACGCAGGGTATTTTCAGCTAAACGCTAAATGGTCTGCCAGATTTTCAACAGAAATAGGCTTACGATTAGAAAGCACATCTACAAAAAGCAATTATAGTTCAGCCGTTCAGGACTCGGTATTCAACCAAAGCTATGTACACCTCTTCCCTACTTTGATGGCTCAATATCAGCTTTCCGAAAATCATAATTTGTCTATGGCATATAGCCGTCGCATCGTCCGCCCCAATTACAGAAATATGAATCCTTTCGTTGAGGTCAGAGACCAGTTTTTATATGAACAAGGAAATACTGAATTAAGACCAGAACTAATAGATAATATAGAAATCTCATGGCTACTCAAAAAACGATATTCATTCAATGTATTCTACTCTCACAGGAGTGATCCTATCTCGTTAAGTTTTTTAGTCGAAGATAATAACCGTGTCTTACTGATGCCGCTAAATTTATCAGGCAACAACTCATTCGGAGTAAGAGTCGGCTTGAATAACCTAAAACCATTTCAATGGTGGACATCCCATATAAACGGATCTTTAACTTATAAGAAATTCAGTTGGGCAACACTTGGGAAAACACTAAAAAATGAAGTGACAACACCTATGCTACATATCAGCAATCAATTTACATTACCATACGGCTGGGATGCGGAAGCCCTCGGATTTTATAGTGGAGAAATGATTGAAGGACAGACCAGAGTGAAACCTTTATGGACAATATCTCTCGGAGTCCGCAAAAACCTGTGCAATAACAAATTTAGTTTGTATATTTACGCACATGATATATTTCATTCGAACCGCCCCCATGTAAGTATGGAGACTAACTATCTGTATTACACGTCTCAGGAAAAAAACGACAGCAGAATGATAGGCATATCGCTCAGTTATCGTTTCAATCGAGGCAAAGAGATTAAGAAATCTCAGAATGAAAACAGAATAGAAGAAAGTAAACGGATAGGTTTGTAGTATCAAAGATTAAAATAGCAACTAATGAACTTAAAGTACGAATGGATTAACACCCTATTTATAATACTGCCACTTTCCTTGTGCGTATTTATTATTGTAGATATCGCTTATAATGAGCGAATATGGGAACTGGATACTTTTGCCGTAAAAGCACGTTTACAGGCATTGGGCATCACTGTTGCTTACTTCTATCTTTTAAACTATATTTTTAAGCGGGTAGCCCGCTTCTTTATCGACAAAAGCAAAGATGAGAAGAAAGCAAACTGGAAAGAATACGTATGGGTGTTTCTGATAAACTTCGTCTTCCTAAATATCATGCATACATTCATTATGTTTTGCATAACGATGGCCGGGACTTTCAAATGGGGCGAATCGGCATTGATCAATGTGACAGGAGCTCTTCTGGCGTTTCTATATTATATAATGATACGCAATAGAATTTTATTCAAGAGTCTTATCGAGCAAAGCCTTCAATTAGAAAAAGTAAAAGTCGACCAACTGGAGACCGAACTTAAATTTCTGAAATCCCAATATCATCCGCATTTCCTGTTCAATGCTTTAAATACCATCTATTTTCAAGTGGATGAGAATAACAAAGTAGCCAAACAAAGTATCGAGCAGCTCTCCGACCTGTTGCGATATCAGCTTTATGATATAGAAAAGGAAGTGACGATGGAACAGGAAATAAATTACCTGAGATCATATATTGCCTTTCAGCAATTGCGGATGAGCGAAAGGCTTATGTTAGATTTATATTTCGACCCGCAACTAAAAGAGCAAAAAATACATCCTTTATTACTTCAGCCACTGATCGAGAATGCCTTCAAATACGTAAGAGGAGATTACAAAATAAAACTGGAGATCAAAGTTGACGGAAACCAGATTCAGTCTGAGATAAAAAATTCAATATCATCCTCCCCATCTACCACCAACAAAAAAGAGAAAGGGATAGGCATTGAGAATTTAAAACGCCGGCTTGACCTTCTGTATCCTGAAAAATACAGCTTAGACTTCAAACAAACAGACCATATGTTTATCGCTAAATTAACCATAAACACTGATTGATATGAAAATAAAATGTATCATTACAGATGATGAACCTATAGCAAGAAAAGGCTTGCGAGGGTATATCGAAAAAGTAGATTTCCTCACCTTGACCGGAGAGTGTGAAGATGCCGTCCAACTAAATACAATACTGAAGACCCAAGAAATAGACCTTCTGTTTCTTGATATCGAAATGCCCGAAATGACAGGTATAGAATTGTTGTCTAATCTAACAAATCCGCCTAAAGTTATTATTGTATCAGCTTATGAACAATACGCCCTTAAAGGATATGAGTTTAATGTAGTGGATTATCTTTTAAAACCTGTATCTTTCGATCGTTTTATCAAATCTGTCAACAAAATCTACGATTTGTTACAAACGGAGCAAAAAGAAAAGAATGATTATATATTTGTGAAGAGCAACAAACTATTAAAAAAGATTCTGTTCAAAGATATTCTCTACATTGAAAGCATGGAAAACTATGTTGTCATTCAGACAGTCTCATGCAAGGAAGTAGTGTATACTACTCTGAAACAACTCAATGATTCATTGCCACAGGATGTTTTTCAACAGACTCACCGCTCATATATTGTGAATCTTGAAAAGGTTACTGCTATTGACGGCAATCAGCTGACCCTCTCCTCTTACAAAATACCAGTAGCCCGGACCTTCAGAGACAGTATCTTCAACCTGATACTGAATAACCGGCTAATAATCAAAAGCTAAACCGGAGCGACACAGGATATAAAAGAAAAAGCATCCAAGTAAAATACCTGAATGCTTTTTTCTTTCTGAGCCTCTTGTCGGATTCGAACCAACGACCCCGAGATTACAAATCACGTGCTCTGGCCAACTGAGCTAAAGAGGCGGGTGGGTAAGCTTACTATATCGCGCCGCTACAACCAACTACCTTTGCTGCGATCAAGCCCTGGAGGATTCGAAGGGAGCTGGCCGTATAGGACTTACCCGTTTTGCGGTTGCAAAGGTAGGCATTTTTATGGATTCTGCAATAGCTGTAGGTAACTTTTTTGCATAAAAGGAAGTAATACTCTACGTTTCAAGCAATTAAAAATCAAAAAAAATATTCGAGTGCCAACTTTTACTGCTTTATTAACTTTAACAACCATATTCCCTTTACCAACCGATATTATTTGTACCTTTGTGCGCAATTTATTAACGAAGATGACAGAGAACAGAAGCTATTTACAGAAATATGCCATGCACTTTGGCACGTATATGGGAATCTATTGGATATTGAAGTTCATTTTATTTCCGTTGGGATTTCACATCCCTTTCCTTTCACTATTATTTGTAATCCTGACGTTGGCAGTGCCGTTCATTGGCTATCACTACGTGAAGATGTATCGTGACAAAATATGTGGAGGAAGTATCCAATTCTCTCATGCGGTTCTCTTTACCATATTCATGTATATGTTTGCTTCCCTGCTGGTAGCCGTTGCACACTACGCCTATTTCCAGTTCATTGACCACGGCTTTATCATCAACTCCTATATCCAGCTATGGGACGAACTGATGACTAAAACCCCCGCTTTGATGGAAAATCAAGAGATAATAAAAGAAACGATAGATACTGCCCGTTCACTTACTTCCATCAATATTACCATGCAACTCCTGTCATGGGACGTATTCTGGGGAAGTTTACTGGCCATTCCTACCGGATTGATGGTAATGAAGAAAGCACGACCGGAAAACAATACCCCGGCTCAATCATAATTCGTAATTCATAATTATTAAAAATGAATATATCAGTTGTAGTCCCATTATTCAATGAAGAAGAGTCACTGCCCGAACTCTACGCTTGGATAGAACGGGTAATGAAAGCCAACGGATTCTCATTCGAAGTGATTTTCGTTAACGACGGAAGTACAGACCGTTCATGGGAGGTAATAGAAAAACTCAAAGCCCAATCGGACTGCGTAAAAGGCATCAAGTTCCGCCGCAATTACGGTAAATCGCCAGCACTCTACTGCGGATTTGCAGAAGCACAAGGAGATGTGGTGATCACAATGGATGCCGACTTACAGGACAGCCCGGACGAAATACCGGAATTATACCGGATGATTACGGAAGACGGATACGATCTGGTGTCCGGATGGAAGCAAAAAAGATATGATCCGCTATCAAAGACACTGCCGACAAAGTTATTCAATGCTACCGCACGCAAAGTTTCAGGTATTCCAAACCTGCACGACTTCAACTGCGGTCTGAAAGCCTATCGCAAAGATGTCGTGAAAAATATCGAAGTATATGGCGAAATGCACCGTTATATCCCCTACCTTGCAAAGAATGCCGGATTCCAGAAGATAGGTGAAAAGGTAGTGCACCACCAGGCACGTAAATATGGCTCTACCAAATTCGGATTCAACCGTTTCTTTAACGGATATCTGGATTTGATTTCTCTTTGGTTCCTGTCTAAATTCGGAGTGAAGCCGATGCATTTCTTCGGATTATTAGGATCGCTTATGTTCTTTATCGGAATGATCTCCGTTATCATGGTAGGTGTCAGCAAACTGCACGCAATGTACAACGGTCTCCCCTACCGGCTTGTAACCGATTCTCCTTATTTCTATCTATCGCTCACAGCGATGATTATCGGTACACAGTTATTCCTTGCCGGATTCCTGGGAGAACTGATCTCACGTAATGCCCCCGAACGGAACAATTATCAGATAGAAAAGAAAATTTAATTCACGCCCAATAACCGATTATGAAGAATTTAATTCGTATCTTTTTAATAGTAGTAATTGTTGGTGCAGGTATAAGCATCGGCAGTTCGTGTTCGGACGAAAATGATTGCTCGCTGGCGGGACGCCCCATGATGTACTGCACATTGTACACAATTGACGAGATAACCGATCTCAGGGTAAACGACACACTGGACTCATTAACAATTACAGCATTGGGAACAGACTCAATCATTCTCAACAACCAGAAAAAAGTACATACGCTGATGTTACCGTTACGCTATACCAGCGATACTACTGTATTTATACTCTGGTACAATCCGAATAGTCCTACTAACAAAAAAGATGTTGATACATTATATATTATACAAAAAAACACACCGTATTTTCAATCAATGGAATGCGGATATATGATGAAGCAGAACATTCTCAGTACCAAATTTGGAAATACCAAAAATAGTTCGGAAAGAATAGATTCTCTACATATACAAAATAAAGAAGCCAATACAAATGAAATTGAGAATTTACAAATATTCTATAGATATCGCGACCGCACGCCTCCTACGATTGAGTAGTGTGCTGCTCCTCTTTTGTATTGGATTACCGTCAATTGCACAACAGCAACAACAACGACCGGGTCCTGTACAGAAAAGAGACCAGAAGAAGAAAGAGGCTGTAGTCGATACCATCCCGTTTTATAATGGGACGTATGTCGGTGTGGACATATACGGCATCGGAAGTAAAATGCTAGGTGGTGACTTCATGAGTTCCGAAGTCAGCATAGGCGTCAACCTTAAAAACAAGTTCATCCCGACTATCGAGTTTGGTATGGGAGGAACAGATACATGGAATGAAACGGGAATACACTACAAAAGTAAGACCGCCCCATTCTTCCGGATTGGTGTAGACTATAACACGATGGCAAAGAAAAAGGAGAAAAACAGCTATCTATATGTAGGTCTCCGCTATGCGTTCAGTTCATTCAAGTATGATGTATCGACCCTGCCGGTTGACGACCCTATTTGGGGAGGAAGCATCGGAAATCCGAGTCTGGAAGACGACTACTGGGGAGGAAGCGTTCCTTTCAGTCATTTAGGGCTGAAAGGGTCTATGCAGTGGTTTGAATTAGTGGTAGGTGTCAAAGTACGCATTTATAAGAATTTCAATATGGGCTGGTCTGTACGCATGAAATATAAGACAAATGCTTCGACCAATGAATACGCCAATCCTTGGTATGTGCCCGGCTACGGAAAATTTAAATCAAATAACATGGGAATTACCTATTCCCTTATTTACAAATTACCTCTTTAAAGAATAATGACAGGACTAGAGATTTGGCTGCTTGCAATAGGCTTAGCGATGGATTGTTTCGCTGTTTCAATTGCAAGCGGTATTATTTTGAAACGTACTCAATGGAGACCGATGCTGGTCATGGCTTTGGCGTTCGGACTTTTTCAGGCTCTGATGCCATTCATTGGATGGATGTTTGCAAAGACTTTCAGCCACCTGATAGAAAGCGTAGACCACTGGATCGCCTTCGCTATCCTTGCCTTCCTGGGCGGACGTATGATTCTTGAATCTTTTAAAGACGAGGACTGCCGTCAGACATTTAACCCCGCAAGTCCGAAAGTCGTATTCACAATGGCGATAGCGACAAGTATCGATGCACTGGCAATAGGTGTCTCCTTTGCCTTCCTTGGCATCAACGACTATACCGAAATCCTCTCTCCTATCCTTATCATCGGATTCGTATCATTCGTCATGTCGCTCATTGGTCTTTTCTTCGGCATCAAATGCGGTTGCGGATGTGCACGGAAGTTAAAAGCTGAGTTATGGGGTGGTATCATTCTGGTAGTTATCGGATTAAAAATATTGATAGAACATCTGTTCTTACAATAATAAGCATTGGTTCCTCTAATAAAAAAAAACAGAAAAACGTATGAAAACAAAAAAGAGTTTCCTTTGGCTGGCCTTCCTCATCTTGGCAACGATCTGGATATTAGCCAGACGTAACCAAAAAGCAGAGTTTAATACCGCCAGTGGTTTTGTGTTTGGGACAGTATACAAGATCGCATATCAACATGACGCTGATCTGAAACCGGAGATTGAAGCGGAATTAAAACATTTCGACCAGTCTCTCTCACCGTTCAATGACAGTTCGGTCATCAGTCGCGTCAATCGCAATGAAGAGTTGGTGACAGACAGCTTTTTCCAGACTTGCTTTAATCGTTCTATGGAAATCTCCCGCGAAACGAAAGGAGCTTTTGACATAACGATAGCCCCTCTTGCCAATGCCTGGGGATTTGGCTTTAAGAAAGGCGCTTTCCCTGATTCATTGATGATAGACAGCCTGCTACAGATTACCGGTTACGAAAAAGTGAAGCTGGAAAACGGAAAGGTAGTCAAGCAAGATCCGCGTGTAATGTTAAGTTGCAGTGCGGTTGCAAAAGGCTATTCGGTAGATGTAATAGCCCGTCTGCTCGACCGGAAAGGAATCAAAAACTATATGGTAGATATAGGTGGTGAAGTAGTAGTAAAAGGTAAAAATGCGGCAGGAGATCTGTGGCGTATCGGAATAAACAAGCCGTACGACGACTCATTAGCTGTTAAGCAAGATATACAAGTAGTACTCAACCTGACAGATTTAGGTATGGCTACTTCAGGAAACTACCGCAACTATTATTATAAAGATGGCAAAAAGTATGCTCATACCATCGACCCCAGAACAGGTTATCCGGTACAGCACAGTATCCTGTCTTCTACTGTGATTGCCGAAGACTGTATGACGGCTGATGCTTTGGCTACCTCTTTCATGGTAATGGGACTGGAAGAAGCTGAAAAGTTCTGTAAAGCAAATCCTATGATCGATGCCTACTTTATATATAGCGGCGAGAATGGAGAGTTTAAGACTTACTATACGGATGGCATGAAACGATATATGCCTGATGCCAAATAAAAAAAGGCTTTGCAAATAAGCATATAAACGGAGGCTCCATTTCATACGAATAGAGCCTCCGTTTATATAAAACAGCACCTCTGTTGAAGCCAAACGAAGCCTCTGTTTCAGAGTGGCTGAAACAATTATTTCATAAACACAAAATAAACAGCTGCAATCAGGCAAACAAATGCTGCCAGATGGTTCCAATGCAATGTTTCTCCCTTAAAGAAAACAGTGGTAAAAACAGTAAATATAATCAAAGTAATCACCTCTTGAATCACTTTCAACTGCATCAGCGAGAATGGACCACCATTCCCGACAAAGCCGATACGATTCGCCGGTATTTGACAAGAATATTCAAAAAATGCAATAACCCAACTAAAGGTAATCACACCTATCAACGGAAGAGCAGCAAACCAAGAATACTCTTGTTTCATCTTTAAATGCCCATACCATGCAAAGGTCATAAAGACATTGGATACAATGAGTAATAAAATTGTATAGAAACCTTTCATCTTATTATATACTAAAATTAGTAATTATCAGTCTATTTTATCCGGCAATAATTCTTCCTGCACATTCGTCATGCTCCCCCACAAGCTGTAGCGAGCTTCCGGGTTCATCGCTTCCAACTGTCGCAGAATACCCTTCATATCACTTCGGCTGGACTGTGATTCATAAGGACAATTCTTCACTTGTTTCCGGTAGTCATGCAATGCAGCCAGTTCAATCAGATCAGCCTCGTGCACCATACACATCGGTCGGATAATTGTCATATCAAATTTCTTCATCACCAAGCAGGGCGGCATCGTACTGAATGCCCCCTGATAAGTAATGTTCATCAACAATGTTTCCAAAATATCATCCATGTGATGTCCTAAAGCAATCTTATTGCATCCTTGCTCCTTGGCAACCGTAAACAGAGCTTTCCGACGATTCCAGGAACAAAGAAAGCAGGGAGACTTACGCGTATCCGTAGCAGGATCAAAGGACGTTTCGTACTGTACGAAAGGCACTCCAAAAGATTCACAATATGCTTTCAGATATTCAGTATCACTTTGGTAAGGAATATTATTCATCACCACATGAACAGCTATCACAGAAAACCGAGGCTTATAAATACGCGCCCGCTTGCCCAGCAACTCTACAAGTGCCAACGAATCTTTCCCGCCCGACAGTCCGATAAGGATTTTGTCCCCTTCTTCTATCAGTCCATACTGCACCACTCCTTTATTGAATCGCCGTTCAATACGGCGGATCGTCTTCTCTTCTTCCGTAAATTGTGTCATATCTTCAAAAATCGGCTGCAAAAGTAAGCGAAAAGAATGATTTAAAGAAGAATTAACATAATAGAATCTCTGAAAAAGGGTTTATTTCTAATAAATTTGTACTTTTGAACAATTGATGCATGGATTAGTGAATAAAACAATGAAAAGAAAATATATTCTATTTATAATTTGCAGTTTCTTCCTCGGAGGAGTATCTGCACAAACATTGGAACAGGCACGCACCTTATTTACAAAAGGTGACTACGAACAAGCCAAACCCGTATTTCAGAAATATGCCAAATCTCAACCGTCTAATGGTAACTACAGCTACTGGTACGGTGTCTGCTGCCTGAAAACAGGAGAACCGGAAGAAGCCGTGAAGTACCTTGAAACCGCTGTAAAAAGACGGGTAGCCGGTGGACAACTATATCTGGGACAAGCCTACAATGATACTTATCGTTTCGAAGATGCAGTCAACTGCTTCGAAAAATACATCGCCGACCTCAACAAACGCAAAAGATCGACGGAAGAAGCCGAAGCTCTATTGGAAAAGAGTAAAGCCGACCTGCGTATGCTCAAAGGAGTAGAAGACGTGTGCATTATTGACAGTTTTGTGGTAGATAAAGCTAATTTCCTGAGTGCATACAAGATCAGTGAAGAGTCCGGCAAGCTATTTACGTTCAACGAATTCTTCCAGACCGAAGGAGATCATCCGGGAACAGTATATGAAACAGAAATCGGTAATAAAATCTATTATAGCGAAAAGGGAGAAAGAGGAAATCTGGACATATTCTCCAAGAATAAATTACTGAATGAATGGAGCAACGGTCGCCCGTTGCCCGGCAGCATCAACGAATCCGGAAATGCCAACTACCCGTTTGTACTATCGGACGGTGTTACTATTTATTATGCAACCGATGGCGAAGGACTGGGAGGGTATGATATTTTTGTCACTCGTTACAACACAAATACAGACTCTTATCTGACACCGGAAAATGTGGGAATGCCGTTCAATTCACCTTATAACGATTATATGTACGTCATCGACGAATACAATAATCTGGGTTGGTTTGCCTCCGATCGTTTCCAGCCCGAAGAGAAGGTCTGCATCTATGTATTCATCCCTAATTCGTCTAAACAGACTTATAATTATGAGGCGATGGACCCGCAGCAGATGATCCGTCTGGCACAGATTCATTCGCTGAAGGAAACTTGGAAAGATGAAAATACAGTAACGGAGGCACTGCAACGTCTGAAAGAGGCAATCAATCATAAGCCACAGGAACGTCGTGTGGTTGATTTCGAGTTTGTCATCGATGATAGCACGACCTATTATCAATTGAGTGACTTCAAATCTCCCAAAGCAAAGCTACTGTTCCAAAGTTACCGGCAACTGGAAAAAGATTATTTGCAACAGGAAGATAAACTGAACGGTCTGCGCCAGCAATATGCAAGCGCCAATCAACAAGGAAAAGAAAAACTCGCTCCCGCAATCCTTGATCTGGAAAAAAGAATTCTGCAAATGAATGAAGAACTGGATGCTCTTGGAGTAAGTGTGCGTAATGCCGAAAAAACAAAATCAAAATAATACAGAGTTATGGACATACTGATTATCACCGTTCTCATCATTGCTGCAGTAATACTATTTCTGGTTGAACTGTTTGTCATTCCGGGGATTAGCCTGGCTGGCATTTCAGCACTTGCTTGTATTCTCTATGCCAACTATTACGCTTTCGCCAATCTGGGTATGGCAGGAGGATTTATCACTTTAGGGATATCGGCTGTCGCCTGTATCGGTTCGCTTATCTGGTTCATGCGTTCGAAGATGCTGGATAAGCTGGCTTTGAAAAAAGATATTGATTCGAAAGTAGACCGCAGTGCGGAGAAGAGCGTCAAGGTAGGCGACACAGGAATCAGCACTACCCGCCTGGCACAAATCGGTTATGCTGAGATTAACGGTAACATCGTGGAAGTAAGATCGATAGACGGCTTCCTCAATGAAAAGACTCCCATCATTGTGAGCCGCATCGCTGACGGTACCATCTTGGTCGAGAAACACAAAATATAATATTCACTTAATATAAATTATCAATGGAAACATCTTTGTACTTACCTATCGTTATGATTGTTGGAGGTATTATTTTCCTAATACTATTTTTCCATTATGTGCCGTTCTTCCTTTGGTTGTCGGCTAAAGTATCAGGCGTTAACATCTCGTTGATTCAACTCTTCCTGATGCGTATCCGTAATGTTCCGCCGTATATCATTGTTCCGGGCATGATCGAAGCCCACAAAGCCGGATTGAAGAACATCACCCGTGATGAACTGGAAGCCCACTACCTTGCCGGAGGCCATGTAGAAAAAGTAGTCCATGCGCTGGTATCCGCTTCGAAAGCGAATATCGAGTTGTCATTCCAGATGGCAACCGCTATCGACCTTGCCGGACGTGATGTGTTTGAAGCTGTTCAGATGTCTGTAAACCCGAAAGTAATTGATACTCCTCCTGTTACTGCGGTAGCCAAAGACGGTATCCAGCTGATAGCGAAAGCTCGTGTAACAGTACGTGCCAGCATTAAGCAGCTGGTCGGTGGTGCCGGAGAAGATACCATCCTTGCCCGTGTAGGTGAAGGTATCGTTTCCTCTATCGGTTCTTCGGAAAACCACAAGTCAGTACTCGAAAATCCGGATTCTATCTCTAAACTCGTACTTCGTAAAGGATTGGATGCAGGAACTGCTTTCGAAATTCTGTCTATTGATATCGCGGATATCGATATAGGTAAGAACATTGGTGCAGCTTTGCAGATTGACCAGGCTAATGCAGACAAGAACATCGCACAGGCTAAAGCAGAAGAACGTCGTGCAATGGCTGTCGCTTCCGAACAGGAAATGAAAGCTAAAGCACAGGAAGCGCGTGCCAAAGTAATCGAAGCGGAAGCGGAAGTACCTAAAGCAATGGCAGAAGCCTTCCGTAGCGGCAATCTGGGTATAATGGATTATTACCGTATGAAAAATATCGAAGCAGACACTTCGATGCGCGAAAACATTGCCAAACCAACGACTGGTGGTGCCACCAACCAGCCTTTGAGTAAATAGTCTACCAAACGCCGGAACCCGATTCCTATTCAGTTCATCAACGTATCTTCTCTTTAACAAACTTACAAAAGAAAGATACCTCTTCCGAACTAAAATCCGGTTCCGGCGTTTCTATTTATATACGACTTATTGTAAAACTAAAACCGTTCAATAACATGAAAAAGTACTTTCCATCCTCTGAACTGATTATCAACGAAGACGGCTCGGTATTCCATCTTCACGTAAAGCCCGAATGGCTGGCAGATAAAGTGATCCTTGTAGGAGATCCCGGACGTGTAGCACTCGTAGCTTCTCACTTTGAAAACAAAGAATGTGAAGTGGAAAGCCGCGAATTCAAAACAATCACGGGTACATATAAAGGTAAACGAATCACAGTGGTTTCTACCGGAATTGGTTGCGATAATATCGACATCGTTATGAACGAACTGGATGCGCTTGCCAACATCGACTTCGAGACACGGGAAGAAAAAGAAAAGTTCCGCCAACTGGAGTTAGTACGTATCGGTACGTGTGGAGGATTACAGCCAAATACTCCGGTAGGCACCTTCGTCTGCTCACAGAAATCTATCGGTTTCGACGGATTATTGAACTTCTATGCCGGACGTAATGCGGTATGCGATCTTCCTTTCGAACGTGCTTTCCTTAATCACATGGGCTGGTCGGGAAATATGTGCGCCCCTGCGCCTTATGTTATTGATGCCAGTGAAGAACTGATTGACCGGATTGCTAAAGAAGATATGGTACGCGGTGTAACGATTGCCGCAGGAGGCTTCTTTGGGCCACAAGGACGTGAACTCCGCATTCCATTAGCAGACCCGAAACAAAATGATAAGATTGAAGCATTTGAATATAAAGGCTTTAAGATTACCAACTTTGAAATGGAAAGTTCGGCACTTGCAGGACTTAGCCGACTGATGGGACATAAGGCAATGACCGTCTGCATGGTGATAGCCAACCGACTGATCAAAGAGGCTAATACCGGATATAAGAATACAATCGATACACTGATTAAGACTGTGCTCGACAGAATATAGGATAATATATCCATCATAACAGAATGGCTTGAATCATACTCTGTATTGTATGTTTCAAGCCATTTTTTCATTAATATCCAATTGTAAATCTCTCCAGGTGATGCTTGGGATGTTCCAACTCATCGATCATTGCAGCCGCATAGTCTTCTACTGAAATATGGCTGTTACCCACGATATCCACAATCATATCGTCTTTGCCCAAACGGTAACGTCCGGTACGTACTCCCGGTCTCATATCTGCTGCCGGAGAAAAAAATACCCAGTCAATCTCTTTCTCCTTCATCAGGAAATTCAAATAAAACTCTCCCAAAGCTTTAACTCCGGGCAGGATATTCTCTGGAACTTCACCCGAATCCATCAGTCGCAATCCCGGCGCAATAAACAGTGAGCCGGCACCACCTACCATCAGGAAGCGATTCACTCCCGCTTTCTTCACTCCATCAATGATAGTCAGATATACTTTGATGGTTTCGTCATATATATCAGGATTATTCCATCCCGGATTGAATGCACTGATAACGGCATCCGCTCCTTTGCAAACTTCGCATACTTCATCGAGCGAAGAGACATCCGCTTTCTTTACTTTCAGATGCTCGTTCTCTATCTTTATTTTCTCGGGATGACGAACTACAGCTGTCACTTCAAAGCCACGATTCAATGCCTCATTTAGCAGAGCGGAACCAACAAAGCCACTAGCTCCGATGAGGACTATCTTTTTCACTTTCTCCATATTCCAACAAAAATTAGATTGTTATTATTAATTTAATAACAATCTAGCTTTCAGAATGTTGGTCTCCTTTTAGAAAATTAATTATCCGATATAAGTTTCTATCGTTTCTTTCAGTTTCTCCAAAGAATATGGTTTGGAGATAACTGCGTTGCATCCAGCCTGAATAGCCTGTTGCTGTTCCGTATAGAACGCATAGGCCGTGACTGCAATAATAGGAACCGAAAGAGAAATAGTTCGAATCTTCTCTGTAGCCTGAATGCCATCCATCACAGGCATACGAATATCCATTAATATCAAATCCGGTTTTTCCCGAATAAAGCTATTGATTGCTTCCTGTCCGTTACGCACCCACAGGATAGTATACTCTTTCTTCAGTAAGATATTCAGTTGGGCAAAGTTCGATTCGATATCCTCCACAACCAAAATCTTTTTATGACGTACGGATTCAGAATCAATCTTAGTAGAAAGACTCCGTTCGGCAACTTCTACCGGTATCTCCTGATAAGGCAGATAAAGCGCAAACGTACTACCTTGTCCCAGTTCCGAGCTAACTTCAATACGGCCACCCAGACGTTCTACAATACTCTTGCAAATAGAAAGCCCCAGTCCGGTACCTTGCACAAAGTCGTTCAGTTTTTCAAAACGAGTAAAGATTTGAGGAAGTTTCTCTTCCGGAATTCCACAGCCCGTATCGCTGACAAACAGTTTCAGCCAGTCTCCCTCCTGTTTCAATCCCAATGTGATACTTCCCGTTTCAGTATTCTTAATGGCATTGGATAAAAAATTGAAGAGTACCTGCATCACACGGTTTCGATCGGTAGAAGTCCAAAACTCTCCTTGCGGACGAACCACTTTCAAGTCCACATTCAACTTCATCTTTAACTGATGCACCTTCTCCACTTCATCCACCAAGCCAGCTATTTCGACTTGCTGGAAGTGCATCTCCGATTTACCGGATTCGATGCGGGACAAATCCAAAATATCATTGATCAACTGCAACAGCAGATTGCTATTCTTCTGGATAATCTCCAGATATTCATGTTTTTCCTCTTCATTCTCCGTTAAAGCCATAATCTCCGAAAATCCCACAATAGCATTCAGCGGAGTACGAATCTCATGACTCATATTTGCGAGAAATACAGACTTCATCCGGTCGGCATCCTCTGCACGCCGTTTCGCTTCAATTAATTCCTCGGAACGACGGATACGATCGCCAATATCGTGTATCAACGCCAGCACGGTGTTACCTTCAAACGGAGCGATGCGTGCCTGAAAATAATGTTTACTCCCATCCACTTCCAACGGATATTCAATCTCTTTCAGCTTACCGTCCTTCAGACATTCGCGAATATTGCAAAGAAACAAATCACTTACTTCCGGAGAATAAATACTGCGCCCGTCCGCTCCTTTCAGCACTTCTACCGGATGCAACAGAATCGTACCCGGTGCCATCAGCACATCCGTTATAAAGAAATTCTCGTCAAAGATGAAGATAAATTCGGGTAAAGCTTCTATTATTTTACGGTTATGTTCTTCCAGATGTTTAATATGCTGTTCCTTTTCACACTGGGAGGTAACATTTACAGTATATGCCAACAGTTTATCCGGATCTCCTTCTTCATTCCCTTTATAAGACAAGAAATGATCTTCCAGCCAAATCACTTCACCATGCTCTCCGACACAACGAACCTGTATCTGAGATGCTTTGGACTCCGAAGCAAGCATTTTAGCAAAAGCTGTCTGATAGGCATTTATATCTTCGGGGTATGCGAAATGGTAAAAGTCATTAATGTCTTTAAAAACCACCCCCGCTTCTTTCAAGCCTAACGTGCGGAAGTAATCGTCCGTAAAGCTACATTTCCCTGTCGGAATGTCATATTCCCATAAAGCTATTTGATGTGCGGCAAGTACAGAAAGTATCTTTTGTGAATTTTCCCGTATGATTTCATTATTCTCATTCGGTGAATATAAGTTTGTATCCGGCTCCATAGGCTATCATTGTATTTTGTATGTGCATTGTTTGAACGGCAGCAAATATAAACAAATAAAGCACAAGTTGTGTCTAATCTTATTTTTTTTACTCAGAAACAATTATCTTTGCATCATCCAAAAAGAAATATAATGAATCAAGATACTATCTGTGCTATTGCTACCGCTCAAGGAGGTGCCATCGGAAGCATCCGTGTTTCCGGCCCTGAAGCTATTTCCATTACAAGCCGCATCTTCCAACCAGCCAAAACCGGCAAATTACTTAGTGAACAAAAGCCTTATACGCTGACATTCGGGCGTATCTATAATGGAGAAGAAGTCATAGACGAAGTCCTTGTGAGTCTTTTCCGGGCTCCTCATTCCTATACGGGAGAGGATAGTACAGAAATCACGTGTCATGGTTCTTCCTATATTCTTCAGCAAGTAATGCAGTTGTTGATTAAGAACGGTTGCCGTATGGCTCAACCGGGAGAATATACCCAACGCGCATTCCTCAACGGAAAGATGGACTTAAGCCAGGCGGAGGCTGTAGCCGATTTGATTGCATCTTCTTCCGCAGCCACTCATCGTTTGGCCATGAGTCAGATGCGGGGAGGTTTTAGCAAAGAGTTAACGGACCTACGGAACAAGTTACTGAACTTCACTTCCATGATTGAACTGGAACTTGACTTCAGCGAAGAAGATGTAGAGTTTGCTGATCGTTCGGCATTACGAAAACTCGCAGATGAAATAGAGCAGGTTATCTCACGGCTGGTTCATTCATTTAATGTTGGGAATGCCATTAAGAATGGCGTTCCGGTGGCTATCATCGGTGAAACGAATGCAGGAAAATCAACTTTACTGAATGTATTACTGAACGAGGATAAAGCAATCGTCAGTGATATTCATGGTACCACACGTGATGTCATTGAAGATACTATTAATATAGGTGGCATCACTTTCCGATTCATTGATACTGCCGGAATCCGGGAAACAAATGATACCATTGAAAGTCTTGGTATCGAACGTACATTCCAAAAGCTGGATCAAGCGGAGATTGTACTTTGGATGGTTGATTCATCTGATGCATCTTCTCAGATAAAGCAATTATCAGAAAAGATCATTCCTCGTTGTGAGGAGAAACAACTAATTGTTGTATTCAACAAAGCGGATTTGATTGAGGAAAAGCAGAAAGAAGAATTATCCGCTTTATTAAAGAACTTTCCTAAAGAATACACGAAGTCTATCTTCATATCGGCAAAAGAACGTAGACAAACCGACGAGTTACAAAAGATGCTTATTAACGCAGCACATCTGCCTACGGTAACACAAAATGATATTATTGTGACAAACGTAAGGCATTATGAAGCTTTAAGTAAAGCTTTAGATGCTATTCACCGAGTACAGGATGGGCTTGATTCACATATATCCGGAGATTTTCTTTCGCAAGATATACGGGAGTGTATTTTCTTCATTTCGGATATTGCAGGGGAAGTGACGAATGATATGGTGCTTCAGAATATTTTTCAGCATTTTTGCATCGGAAAATAAATGGCACTTTTTTGAATTGAAAACGGATGCAAAGAAAACCGTATAAAACGCAAATATCAGCAATTAAAATGCTATAAAACAGCAGATTGCGGTATTTGCGTTTCTTTGCATGCGAAATCGTTGCTTATTTTGCAGTATCAGATATTTGTTCTAATTTTGTCCCCCAGATGGTCCCCCGAGACAAAAAAGGCACTAAAATTTTGTCCCTTTTTGTCCCTCGGGATTCTCGGGGGACAAAAATTGAATAGTAACGACTAATACTGTAATCAAATGGCAAAGAAAATCGATGTACAAAAAGAGCCTGTCAAGCTACGTGAGAAAGTGCTCAAAAATGGAAGTATCAGTTTATTCCTTGACATATATAGTAATGGCCGTCGCCACAAGGAATATTTGAAACTGTATCTCATCAAAGCTACCACTCAGGCTGAGAAAGAACAAAACAGAGAAACATTGGCAACTGCTCAAGCAATAAAAGCAAAACGCCAAATTGAAATTCAAAATGGTCAGTACGACTTCACTCGTCAGTTCAAGGAAGACATATTGTTTCTTCCCTATTTCAGGGAGATGATTGAAGAACGAGGTAAAAATGCTGATAGTAAAGGTAACTATGGCAACTGGAAGAGTTGTCTTCGTTACTTGGAAATCTATTGTGATGAGAAGACTACATTCCGTGATGTTACTCCTGAATTTGTACAAGGCTTCAAGGATTATCTTGACGTTGCAGACAAGGAAGACTTCAAACGTGGTCCCAATGCACCAAAGCGTGTTTACGAAAAGCTATCAACCAATACAAAAGTTTCATACTTTAATAAATTGAGAGCTTGCATCAATCATGCATTCAATGAGCGGATAATCCCGACCAATCCTATAATTGGTATTACAGGGTTCAAAGCAGAAGAAGTAAAAAGAGATTATCTCACTTTTGATGAAGTCAAGCTGCTTGCAAACACCCCTTGTGCTTCACCACTGTTGAAAAGAGCTTTTCTTTTCTCCTGCTTAACTGGTCTCCGTGCGAGTGATATTGAAAAATTGACTTGGGAAGAAGTCAAGAAGTTTGGAGAATATACAAGAATTGAATTCAAACAGAAGAAGACAGGCGGACAAGAATATATGGACATTCCTGCCCAGGCAGTCAAATATCTTGGTGAACGAGGAGAGCCAACAGAACGTGTCTTTAGTGGATTTAAGTATGGAGTTTGGATAAGCACATATTTGAGGAAATGGTGTAACGCAGCAGGAATTACCAAAAAGGAATTGACCTTCCATTGTGGTCGCCACACATTTGCCGTTCTTATGCTTGATTTGGGAACTGACCTATTCACAGTCTCAAAGCTTCTTGGTCATAAAGACATAAAGACTACGCAGATATACGCAAAGGTACTTGACAAGAATAAGCAAAAGGCTGTTTCATTGATTCCAAATTTGGATGATTAATTTATAGGAAGTATGGAAACAATGAATAGACAACATGCCGTTATAGCAATGGCTAAAATAGGAAGATTGGTTAAACAACTTCGCTATTGGATTGATGCAGAAGCCGACTCAGATCTGTACTTCGCAACTTATGATGAAGACATAAGCCAATCTAATGAATGGGCTGACATCGTATATAAATATCTGAAAGAGAGTTCTTGTAAGATTGTTGCAGAAGAGTTTGATAGAATCGGTTCAATAGATGACATTGAGAAATATGTGAATAATAAGAATGGCAGATTGGATGCCAGATTACGTCCAAATCTTATATGTTTCATTAAAAAGACACATAAGATTGAAGCCGTTGTTAGAAAAATCAAGGCTGAGAATAAAGGTGAATATCCTGATTTGATTCCGGCACTGGCAAACGAACGCACGGTCGATCTATTGCAGAGAGCCGTTGACGGAGGTCTTCTTGATGAGCATTATATGCCATTAGAGGCCACTACTGGTTCACAACTCAGAGTAATTGCGTATGCTATAGCAACAATTATGAAGTTTCCCAATAGATGTAAATATGTTTATTTCGAGAAACAATGGAACAGAGCGAGTTATCGTGTAGGTAGTGCCCCTTTAGCTCAATCAGAACAAGGCAGAGTGAAACATGAGTATGCAATGAGTTTATATCCTGAAGCCGATTTTTCATCACTCCTTCAGGTATCAAGTGATAATGATACATTCTACTGTCCCTATCCAAAGCAACGAATAAAGCGTATGTACCAGGATTTAGTGGAAGGTGGATACATTGCTCACTATACTACATTAGAGGACTTCCAAGGGATATTTGATGCCAATAAGTTCGCCAAACCTGTTGAATGGATAAAAAGCCAAAGACAATTATCATACTTCTTAACCGAGGCATTTACAGCCACGAATAAAAGATTGGTATGGGTTAAATCATGCTGCTGTTTTAGAATCTTTGGCAAGGTTCCTAATAAAGAGTGCATGGTTTCTGGCCTAGGAGAGCTTAAGAGAAAAGGTGTGTATGACACATACGATCCAGAGCTGAAGAATATTGCAAAAAGATATAATGCTAAGTAGTTGTAAATAAGCAAATAAATTCTCTATGAGAACTATATATATAATTGAATTACAAATTAAAAATCAAGGAACAATGAGACGAAATTTATCTTGCCTCATCTCTCTTTTTTGACAAATTTGTAAGGCGTTCGACCTACGTCAGTCCTAAAATTGGGAGAAAAGGCCTAGCTGAATTGCTCAGCACAGCACATGAACTATTTCAAGAAGAAGTTATTTCATCAAAGAAGAGTTATAAACGCTTCATGAATGACTATCTAAATTCAATTAAGCATCACGACAACGAAGATGCATGGAGCAAGAACGGTCACGAGCAGAATTACAATATAGTATTGACACTCTTGACTGAGCACGAAGGATTGGTTAGAAATTATCTCTCCAAACCGCAATTTACGCAAGATGATATTGACCAACTTATAGTTGAGTTTTATCGATTTGACATTCCACAAGAAAAGTCAAGCCCGATTGCGACCGAAGAAATCTCAAATGCACGACCTGTCGGTATTCTTAGCGTTACCCATACTGTAACCCAAAAGCATATAGAGCTAATTGTGCACATAGCAAACAAAGTTAACCTTTTTAAGGAACAGATTGATGAAAGCGATGCTAAAGCTTTAATGGGTGAAATGAAAATCAGAAGCCTAAGCTCTTCAAATAACACAAGAGTTGTTCTTTTCTTTGACAGATTGGCTTCACATGGTATACTTGTAAATACATGGCAAGTAGACCTTGCGAAACGCCAAATGGTACGGAGTTCTTCTGGTTGCAAATACCTCGAACAGCACGATTACTCGTCTACTCTGTATAGATTGAAAGAACGTCCTCCGTCGCCCAAAGAACGTGAATTGCTTTCATTGATAGACAAGATTATTGAGAAGTCAAAGGAAGAAAAGTAAGAAAAAAGAAGAAAAAAATGTTGAGAATCGTGTTGAGAATGATGTAGAGAATCAACATTCTCAATTTTGTGAGCCAACTCATCTCTGTAGCTTTGCCCTCGTAACCGGTTATTACTGAGGGCAAAGCCTTTTTTATTCACTTCAAAAATTAGAAAGATGAAAAAAAGAAGACAAGAGATGAGGGATGCCATTTCCCCACAAACTATCCAACATCTTGAATCAAGCGTACAGAACCTACATTCGATGTTGACAAAGCTTGATAAAAGAATAGAATCAGAGATCAATAAGATTGACGATAAGATGTGGACGCTTAAAGAAGTACTCACATCATCTGAAGCTTGCATGTTTTTAGGTATATCGCCTAGCTATCTTTATAAACTCACCTCTGCCAAGCTCATTCCATATTATAAGCCTAATGGCGGTATGATATTCTTCAATCATGCCGAATTGAAACAGTGGGCACAACAAAATCCTGCTGTCGCTAGAGCTTTTGATAAGTCTAACTCAAATACCGCATCCCTATGACTCCACGTGAACTAGAACTGTACATCGAGAGACTTAAGAGGGCTCAAGAGATGATTGAAACAAATGACATTGGTCAGTTTCAAGAGAAAATAATGGAAGTTAAGAGCTATCTAGAGCAATTCAACGGTTTGCATGAATTGCTTAAGCACATGAAAGCCATTTCTGAGATTGCATATACCATCAAAGAGTTTTATACTATTGATGAAGCGTCTAAATATCTGGGCTTAAGTAAAAGCACTGTGTATAAGATTACTTCAAACAGAGAGCTTACTTACTATAAGCCAAATGGTAAAAGTATTTTCATTAAGCGTGATGATCTACTCAAATGGATTAACCGACATCAAGTACGCTCAATAGATGAAATCAATGCCATTGCTGCAACTAAGGCTCATAAACTAGCAAAAGAACATCAACGAAAATCGAACAGAGTATGAAATCACTGATAGATATGAGGAATGGTGCCAAAATTGACGGTACCAATTACAAACTACTCCTGAAACATATAAGGTTGAATGTAACTGACAAATACGAATTCCCTCCTGAGATTATTAAGGTAAATGGAACAACGGTAGCAACATTGGGAAATTTTAGTGCATCAACAGGCAAGCCTAAGAGCAAGAAAACTTTCAATGTATCTGCACTAGTTGCATCTGCCCTCTCTGGGAAAGAGGTATTGAAGTATAAAACTATTCTGCCCCAAGGTAAAGAACGCATCCTCTATGTTGACACAGAGCAGAGCAAATGCCATTGTCATAAGGTCATGCAAAGGATTATGAAGTTGGCCGGCTTGCCCATTGATAAGGAAGATGACAGAATCCTATTCTTCGTCCTCAGAGAATACACACCTGAGCAAAGACGAGAAATCATCAGTTGTGCTTTACAAGAAGAAGAGAATATCGGGTTAGTTATAATAGATGGCATCAGAGATTTGATCCATGACATCAACTCTCCGGGTGAATCACTGAACATAATCAATGAGCTTATGAGATGGTCTAGTTATTACGAAATGCATATTCACACTGTACTCCATCAGAATAAAGGTGATGACAATACACGTGGACATATTGGTACAGAGCTTAATAATAAAGCAGAAACCATATTGCAGGTTTCCAAGAATGCAGAGAATCCCAATATCAGTGAAGTCAGAGCTGTGCATATCAGAGATAAAGAATTTCAGCCTTTTGCTTTTGAAATCAATGAAGATGCATTGCCACAGTTGGTAAACAACTATAAGTTTACAAAGACTAAGGAGAAAATATCTTCATATGCAGACATGAGCAATGAACAGCATCTTGAGGCTTTGGAGTGTGCTTTCAAAGACAAGAAAAGTATGGGATATCAGGAATTGTTGGATTCCTTAAAGACTGGTTATGCGAGTATTGGGTACGCAAGAGGGCGAAATACTATTGTCAAACTCTGCAAGTTCTTGTCCAATATAAACGTTCTAATCAAGGAAGAACAAGGATACATATTTGATAAGGAACCTCTCTGCTCAGGAAGCAGTTTAGTTTAGTTTGGGTATATATATAAGTTGGACTAAACCGAATAGATATGAATATACTTGAAGCAAAGCAAATAAGCATAGTAGAATATCTTAAACAATTAGGGTATCAGCCGACCAAATCAAAGTGTGGACAATATTGGTTCAAATCTCCATTCAGATCAGAGAGAACCGCATCATTTAAGGTTGACAACAACAAGAATGAATGGTACGATTTTGGCGTGGCCGATGGAGGAGATATTATCCTACTTGGGAAGTACCTATTCAATACAAGCAGTGTTAGTGAAGTACTATCTATACTGAGCAATCAGGTTCCATGTGCGGATTCTATCAGAATCAAGCCATCGACCATACAGCCTCCCCCTATCGAGGATATGTTTAGGAATGTAGAAGTCATACCTCTAAACAACTATGCTTTGTTGTCGTATGTCAAATCTCGTCTCGTAGACATCAACTTGGCAAAACAGTATTGTCATGAGATTCATTACAAATTACGTCAGAGAGCATATTTTGGTATTGCCTTCGCCAATCGTTCAGGTGGTTATGAAATCAGAAACTCCTATTATAAAGGATGCTACAAAAATAAGGATATAACAATGGTATATATGTGCAATGGTGTAATACAAGAACACATATGTATATTTGAAGGATTTATGGACTTCCTTTCCTATTTGACACTGGAAAAAGTTGATAACAGATTCATCTGTATAGAATCAGCCACAGATTATATGATTCTAAACTCTATAGGTAATTTGAAGAAGTGTCTCGAAGAACTGGATAAATTCTCATCTATCCATTGTTATTTGGATAATGACACAGCAGGACAAAAGACTGTAGAGACAATCAGAGGTTTATATGACCATAGAGTCTTTGATGAGTCTGTAAGGTACCAGGAGTACAAGGATCTCAACGACTATTTATTAGGAAAAAAGAAATAAAACGCATCAATATCAGATTTAGGGCGACTCAAAAGGTCGTCCTTTTTTATAGCCTATTTTCTCTTCAAAGTATGATATTAAAGTATGATTTATAATATTTCGAACAAATTCACCCTTTTCAGAGCAGTTTTTGAGAAGATTATTTCGATAAATCATATTTAAGGCTTTCCTTTGCATCAAACTTTAATCATAATTAAATATCATACTTCAAAAGATGAGTTCATACTTTATATTTGCAATTGCTCTCACGGTGGCATACGTCATCTACTTTGCAGTAATGATTATGCAAGACCTTTATGGGAAGAAGAAAGATGGTAAAAATGATGTAGAGGTGTTTTCGGTGACAGATGATGCTGATGAAGGTGTGCAAGTGTCCGAAAGCGATTCTGGTTTCAGCATTGGAGAGGAAGATTACACTACTGAATATTTGGAACAAGAGAATGCTCCAACTGTAGATGAAAACCAGGAGTCTTCCACTGATAGCCCATCTCCAATTGCTGAGATTAAATCACAGATAGATGAAGCAATGGATACCGTTGAGTCATTCATGTCAAATCCCTGCACAGATGAAAAACTACAGTTGGCCTTAATCAATGGAGGTCATATTGATGATGATACAGAGCTGGATTGGAAAAAGGTAATCAATGAATTATGAAGTTAACCATATTAAGACCATGCTTGCTTATCATGATGCTTGGCATAATACCAACGAGTGTATATGCCAAATGTGGAGGTGTAAATTACAGTTGGGGTGCTGATGCTCTTGCCTCCATGCACGACTATGTAGTCACAATGATGCTCTATGTCCTATATATCTGCTATGCATTGGCTACAGTGGTAGGTATCATATCAGCTCTTCAGATAACAATAAAAATGAATATTGGTGAAGACGGAGTAAAGAAAGCCATTATGATGTTGGTCGGAGCAATACTCTTTATCATAAGTGCTTCAATTGTCTTCCCTGCTTTCTTTGGATATAGAATCTGGTAGTTATAAACTTATTGTTTCACTTTTAATTAAAATCTTATGTATCAGAAAGTAAAAAGCTTTTTCAAGAAGATGGCAGCCTCTAAGAACTTGAAGGCATTGGCCATTATGTTGTTGTGTGGTGTAGGCTCAGTCTATGCTCAGACTACAGCTGGAGACTATTCGGCAGGTACAGGGGCACTGACCACTGTAGCCGAGGAGATCGCTAAGTACGTTCCTATCGTTGTCAAGTTGTGTTATGCAATTGCCGGTGTTGTAGCCGTAGTAGGTGCAATTTCGGTTTACATCGCCATGAACAACGAGGAACAGGATGTCAAGAATATCTTAGTCCTCCGAAATGCGTTTGAAAAGACAAGAAAGCAAATGAAAGCAAATGCACTAAGTATCAATGCTTTAAGCGATAATTTGAATTTTCCGATGTTTGCGGAACTCACTCTTAAAAAGACATAAAAGACTGTTTCTTGTTTCCGTTTTGTTTCTCGTTTCTCGGTTTGTTTTCTTATCTTTACATCAGTTTTCCGAAGTAAGGGAAGAGAAAGAAAAGCAAATGTCAGCATTGGAAACCATATCTGACATGAACTTTCAACAAGAGGGAGAAAGACCCTCCAGGCAGCAGAATACAAAAACAAAATAACACTTTATACATCATGGCAAGACCAAAGAAACAAGTAAAGCTGAAAGAGCCGATTAAAATTCGGTTGAAGTCGCTCGCAGATGGCAACAAGAGCATCTATCTTGACATCTACTATAAGGGAGTGAGAAAGTATGAATACCTCAAACTCTATCTCGTCCCCGAAATCAATCCCGTCTGTAAGGAACAGAACAAGCAGACTATGGCGATTGCAGAACGCATCAAGGCAGAGCGCATCAAAGCCCTGCATGGTCATGGCATACAGGACTGGGAAACCGTCAAGCAAGGTTCAATGCTTCTCACTACTTGGATAAAGAAGTATTGTGAAGGTGGTGTCGGCATCAAGAAGTCAACACTCCATTGCCGTGTGGAAATGCTGCACACCGTGGAGAAGTATCTTGACGAGACAAACAAAGGCTTCATTGCCCTTGAAGAGGTCAATGCGGAGTTCTGCCGTGGTTATGTAAAATTCTTGCGTAACTTCCCAAATTCCCATATCAAGTATGGCGAGCCAAGACCTATCAGTGAGAATACGGCAAGCCGATACCTCGGAATGTTCTCCACTGCTCTCAATAACGCTGTGCGCCAAGGCATTATCCGAAACAATCCGATGAAGGAACTTGATGCACGTGAGCGCATCCAACCCAAGGAAGGCAAGAAAGAATACCTTACTATAGAGGAACTTCGCACCCTCATAGCTACGGATAGTTACCGCCCAGAGGTCAAGGAGGCTTTCATCTTCGCTTGTTTTACAGGATTGCGATTAAGCGACATGTACCGTCTTGCGCCGATGCACATCTTCAAGACCGCTGACGGAAAAGGCGAATACATAGACATGGAAATGCAAAAGACGGAGAAGCCTGTTATAATACCTCTCTCGGAAGAGGCTAAGCGTTGGTTGCCGAAACCAAGAGGAAATAATATTCCTTTCTTTGACATTCCGACCACACAGACCGTTATAGGCAGGGCTCTCCGCAAATGGGCGGAAGCGGCAGGGATTGAGAAGCATATCTCATTCCATTGCTCACGGCACACATTCGGAACGATGATGCTCACGCTCGGTGCAGACCTTTTTACCACAAGCAAGCTGATGGGACATTCCAACATTCAGACCACGGAAATCTATGCTAAAATCGTGGACAAGAAGAAGGAGGAAGCCATCAACCTCATTGACGGTATGTTCACATAAATCATTGACAACGAAAACATATAGAGACATGACAATAACTATCAGACAAAAGGCACTTGCCAACGACAACATAAGCTTGTATCTTGACATCTACGATGGTGGCAAGCGCAAGTTTGAATTTCTTTCCCTCTATTTGTTGCCAGAGGTTGATGCAGAGACCAAAGCAAGGAACGAAGAAACATTGCAACGTGCTCACCAGATAAGGGCAGAGCGTATTCTTCATCCAGAGACCATTCCAGAGGTAGGTCATTTGATGATTGTGAAGGAAATCCCCAATGACGAGTCTCCCGAAGTCTTAGATTGGATCCAGACTTACATCGACTGGATGAGCGACAACACAGACTATTCCAAGGCTATTGTTGACCAATCAAAGTATCTGAAATACCTAATGAGCGAGTTCCTTGCCAACAAGCGCAGACCTCACATCACTCTGAGGAAGTTCGACAAGGAATGGTTAAAGGCTTTCTTTCTTTGGTTGAAGAACGACTATGTACCCCAAAAGTATGTACGAGTTGAAGCCAAACCTTTGTGTGAAGGTTCCCTTCACAATGTTCAACAGCGCATAGTGACGGTGTTCAACAAGGCTGTCAAGTTCGGCAAGTTGAAGGCTAACCCTTTCTACCAGTTGGAGAAGTCAGACATCTTTCCCAAGCCAAAGGCATCACATAAGCAGTATCTCACTCCAAATGAACTGAAAAGGTTCATGGCTTCAGATGAGAGAAGTCCAGGAGTTGCAGAGACACAGAGAGCTTTCGGTTTTGCCTGTCTAACAGGACTTCGTATCAGCGACATCAAGGCTCTGCGGTGGAGTGACATCAAGAGGAACGAGGAAACAAACACGCTTGTAATCATCCAAAAGAAAACCAAGGCTCTCAATGCCGTACCAATCGGCAATACCGCCTTGTCATGGATGCCACCCAAAGGCAATGATGATTTTGTGTTTCACCTTCCTGCCAAGGCTAATGTGGATGCAGCCCTTAAAAGGATAGCTAAAAAGGTGGGCATTGAGAAGAATATCTCTTTTCACTGTGCCCGACATACATTCGGAATTTTGGTGCAGGCGGTTACTGGTAACATTGAGACTACCAAGAAACTGATGGGACACAAGTCACTCAAATCCACCGCCATCTATGCAGATGTGCTGACGAATGAAAAGGTCAAGGCTGTTGACAACACAAAGAAAGCCTTTCGAGGTCGCAAACAGCGTGAAGAGAACAAGCAAATACCAAGGACAAAGCGGACAGCAGCCACCAACACCCATCCACGCAGAATAACTTTTTTACAGGATAACAAGTAAACAGAACTTTTCAGGATAACAACCAGTTATTTTCACTTTTGTAGTCTCCATATTTCGGGCAGGGATTTCTCTCTGCCTTGGGGACTACACTTTCAAAACAAGCAGTACAACAAATCACAAACAATTAAATTACAGGATAATGAACAAAACTATCGACACCGAGACTCTTCTTTTGAAGGTAGAGTCACATGAGCACCGCATTGGGATAATGGAGAACCTTCTCCGTGATGCCAAGCAAGTATTGACACTGGAGGAAGCATCCTTATTCATGGGCATATCAAAGAGCAGTCTCTACAAGATGACACACAAGCATGAACTTCCGTTCTTCCGTCCCAACGGCAAGATTATATACTTTGAAAAGTCCGAGCTTTTGAACTGGATGCGCCAGAACCGCAGTATGTCCGAGGCAGAGACCAAGGCTGCAGCGACCAAGCACATGAGTGAACTTTGTAAATAGACATGGCGATGATGAAGGACGATATTTCCCATGAGGAGTACAGAAGCAAGTTGGCGAATGTCGCTGACCTTGCCGTGAGCTACATCAATACTGGCAACGGCTACTTTCGGATGCGTGATGCTTTCAACGGACTTGCCGAGCAATGCGGAGCCAACAAGGGCATCAATGATGAAGCAACTGTCGGCAGAAGAAAACTTCTTGCCCAGTCTGTTTGCATTGAGTGCATTTCACGATTAAGCAGTCATTCTAATGACAGGTTGCAAGGCGAACTCTATGTTATCGCAAAGGGCATTTCCCCAAGGAGAGGATGGCATAGATGATTTTCTCTTTACTGAGAAAAACAGTCTTGCCAGTTATGGTTATAATATTCAAAATTCACAGAACATGGATAAACAAAAGATACATTACTGCTTCACGCTGTCCGATGCACAGATGGAGTATCTTCGCTGCAAGAAGTACAAGATTGACCGCATGGAATGCTTCATGTCTCTTGCCTCTCTTGCTGAACGTGAAACAACACTTGTTTCTATCAGCAAAACCCAACAAGTGGAAATCTTGTGTGGGCAATGTCTGGTTGACAATACCCAACTTGCCAAACTCTGGGATAAAGACCGCAAGACCGTCCCAAAACTTTTACAAGCTATGGAGGCTGTGGGCATTTCCTCTTCACAAAAGGTTGGAGACAACCGCATTATAACCCTGCATTCACTCTCTGGTTGGTATGTGGACGGAAGATTTGTCAAGAACGGCTTTTCATTGAAGCGCAATGCGGATGGCTCTGCAATCGTCCATACGGAAGTTCCACAAGCAAGAGTATTTGTTACGACAACGGAGGATGATACAAAGTCGGACAAGGAAGATGGGCATTTTTCCAATGGAATATCCGATACAGACAACAAGGGCAATTCTTCTACGGCAGATATTTCTTCTTCCCTAAATTCGGCTTCATCTAATGATAATGGAAGCGTGGGTAAGATCGGAACTAATGGCAATCTTTCCGATGCTATTACTGGTGGAATTTCCCCACAGCAAAACTACTCCAGACAGTCTGTTGGCAATCCTTCTTCCCAGCAAGAAGCAGATGCCAAAGAGAATGAGGGAGAGCACAACACATATCCACAGCATCAGTTTGGAGGTCAAACACAACGGTCTAACGGTTCTAATGCCAATGGCTACAAGCCTAACGAATACCATAACGGCAATCAATAGGCATACAGAGGCTAATGAGCCACCATACCGATAAATCATCCCAAAGGACGATTTACAGCCATAGGCTACCGCCGAACTGTTATACGTTTAAGCAGCCTTGGGGACGGACGCTGTTAAAAGTGCCGTCATTTTATAGGTACTTTTCGAGAAATCCTTTTGTACTACATTATTTGTGACCAAATTTATGCAGTCCTAAAAGTTTCTCGGGCTACTCGCAGGCTCGCAGACCTATGTCCTTCTTTTTTACTGATTTATATTCATCCCTTTAATCATATTCAAAGATATGGCTAAGAAAAAGAAGATTATCAAGAAGACACCCACAAGGGTGCATTCCTTCCGCTGTACCGATAAGGACTGGAAGGAACTGAAAAAACTCGCTAAGGAATGTGGTATGAGCATAGGCAAGTATCTCGTTGAGACTGGCAAGAAGCATCACCCACGTCAGCGACTCACTCCAGAGGAAAGCAAAGCCCTGAACTCTCTGACTGAGGCACGTACCGACTTGATAAAAGTCCGCAGTAAGTTGCACGATGCTTCACCCGAGGAAAAGCAGAAGATGTTCAGATCTCCAAAGTTCATGAAGTGGTGGATTGAAGCCGTTGAACGACTCATCAAACACTGGTATAGCATTGAAGACAACCTTACTTCTCCTGTACTGACCAAAGTTCAAGAAGACGAATGATTATACTCGCAAGACCAGTAGCCTATGGCGGCAATGCCGCAAGGTACGCAATGGAGAAGGAGGATGCAACCGTGGTCAAGGTGAACCACATGCCTGACTATCTCGATGCCACCGAAATCTGGTATCGGATGAAGCATCACTGCCAGTTGCATCAACAGGACAGGACTGTTGGGCGAAAGTTGGAACGCTTCATGACCACGTTTGTACTCTCCCCATCCAAGGAAGAGTCAGAGAACTATACCTTGGATGACTGGGCAAACCTCGCTGATGAAGGATTGGAAGCTTTGGATTCAGTCGGACTTTTACCCAAAGGCTTTAAGGAGAAGGTCAAGACCAATTTCCGCAATTCTATGAGTGTTGCTGCCTTGCATCGGGATTCCAAGTCTGGAACCCTTCACCTGCATCTTGACTGTTGCCGTGTGGATAATGACGGCAAGACCAACGATGTTCACGATGTTCACATCAGAGCAATAAGGGCTGCGGAAATTATCAACGCAAGGCATGGTTGGGAGCAACCTCAGGAGGTTCGTGAAATGCGCCAACAAGATATAGCGGAGTTTTGCGAATATACCCTTCAGAAGATGGATAGTTTCGACATTGACCGTTACTTTGATATGCTTCGCATGAGAGGCTATGAGGTCAATCCAAGGTATGACACTACTAACTGCAAACTTGTGGGCTACACCATCGGCAAGAATGCCTCAGTGTTCAAGGCTTCTGCCATCGGTCGAAAGTTCATGGTATCACAGCTTGAAGCCACATGGAAGAAGATGCATCCTAAGCCTACTCAGGTCAAGATGCGACCTGCTTCACCTTCCGTTTCACCGGCTCGCCCTGCTCGCCATGTTGCTCAGACAACGAAACCTACCCAGTCCAATTCTAAGCCATTGCCAGTTGCTACCAAGACTGCCTTCAATGTCAATGTTAGCGGTGAAATGAAGAGAATCTATATTCCGAACACGGTCAAGGACATCTTCCTCAATGAGGTTCAGGTTCCTGATTCTGATATGACTGCATCAAGAGAGGACATTTCTCATGTAGGTATGCTTCTCTTCCTTGATATGATTGATGCAGCAACAACCGTGTCCGAATCTTGTGGCGGTGGTGGTTCTGCTCCTTCCTCTGGTTGGGGTAAGGATGATGACGAAGACGAGCGTGAGCGGGCTCGCCGTTGCCTCCAGATGGCTCATGCCATGTGCAAGCCACCGCAGAAAAGACGTTCATTCCACCGTTAGACAAATCCTACATATCAATGAGAAGAACAAAACATGTAGAAGAACTCATCGAAGATGACGAGCAGAAGCCTGACTTCGATGACATGATGAACGAAGTCCAGGAAGAGATTGAAGAGCATGATGCCGAGGATGCTGTTGTCAGTCGTGCGCCTGAACTCAGGCAGTTGAGTGAGAACATTGACAAAGCGACCAACACTTGGATCAATGCAACTCTTCAACTGGAGTCTGCCATCCGTAAGTACAATTCAGCTCAGACTGCTCTTGGCAATGCCGTTGACACTATCAGTGGTAAGGTTGACACCATCAATACCCACATTGACAATGTTCTGAAGGATGCCCCAACCAAGTTGAAGGTTTCAGTCAGAGTCGATGATGTTGACTGGAAGAAGATTCAGGACATGTTCGACAAACAACATGAATGGATGACCACTCAGATGCAGAAGCATATCCGTGAGGTCAATCAAATGTTTTATGAAGAACGTAGAAGGGTTCAGGAAAGGTACAAGGAGTACGACGGAACCTACCTCGGACACTATGTGCAGTATTTCTTCTGGTTCTTCTTTGTCCTTGGACTCGTTATTTTCGGCTTGGCTATCTTCCTGATGCTCGACAGTCACTACCACTGGACAAAGTAATCTAATGTTTATACCCTCCAAAATCCCTACGAAACTTGGCATAGTCTAAGTTTGTAGGGATATTTTTTTTCTTGAAAACGTCATTTTCTTGAAAATGTGCACTATTGCCCGTTGTGGGAGCCAGATAGCATGAGTAACTTTGCACCGTCAAAATAAACGAGTGTAAACCTAATTGTTATAAAGTAAGCATTCCGTAAACCACGTATAGATGGTTATGGAATACTTTTTATATAGTCCGCTAAATGGGAATTTACAATTCTGATATACTTCAGATGTAGGTTGCCGTTTCTAAAGCAATATAAAGTTTGTTTAAACTATGGTTGGCATTGTTCAAGCCTTTGGCTTCATATCCATTTGTATCCAAAATGTCACCTGTTTCAAAAAAAGCATACAACTTCAAATTGTAGAAGTCGCACACAGATTGAACTCCAGCCAATTCCATTTCTACAGCGATGCACCCTTCTTCCATACGTTTGCGTACAAGTCCTTTTGTTTCTCTGATCATCGAATCTGTCGTCCATATTTTACCTGTAATATATGGTACAGATAATTTGTCGAAAATTATGGAAAGTTCCTTGCTTGCGGCTATATCAATATAGTCGGATGGTGCTGCAAAATAATATGAACACCCGTCCCCTCTGTAACTTTGTGTCGGTATGATAAATCTACCTTGTGTGGTTGTACGGTCAAGACTGCCACAGGAACCGAACATAATGAACTTTGATGCTCCAGTTAGCCAGCTTGCAAGATGACATTGAGAGGATGCTACTGCTGAACCTATTCCTGACAGGTAGAAAGTTATCGTAACTCCTTTATAAGTTGTTTTATAGATATGCGTATCGCCATTGCAAGCCGGCATAGTTGCAATAATTTCAGATTCGTAGGAATCAAGTAAATGCCGATGAATCTCCTTCGAGAATATTATCAGGCATATATCTGCAAAATCTCCACGTCTGCCGTAGAAATCAAACAGATTGATCATTGGTTCAGTTTCAATATCATAACTATCAGTAATCATAGCATATTGAATCAGATGTGAGTTTTATATTGCTCCGGTATCTCAAGATTGAAAGTTCTGCATAATAACAGGACGTCGTGGACATCATTTTCATCGTATTCATATCCAAGATGGAACTGTACCTGTGCCTCCGGGTTTATGCATGTTACCTCAATATTCCCGATATTTCCTTTACCTGAGAAAGTTTCGCTTGGGAAAGTGTATCCGTCATATAGAATTCCATCTTCGACATATTCGAAACAATGCAGATCGATTATTCTTCCGTTGTCATCTTTCCAGACAGTATGGCTATCGGTCGTATAGTCCATTACAACTTCTCTGTATCCCTTCCAGGTAATCACGGATATGGCCTTACCATAGTCTTTCTTCTCTACGAACAGATCGATGTCGTTATGTATTCTTGTTTCTCTGCCTATAAGTGCATCGACACCCCAACCGCCGTCCAGAAACACCTTTACAGATGCTTCAGACAGCATTTCAAGAATCTCACATGCATCAAAATAAGTGACCATAAAATTGCAATTAAAATAAACTTTGGTGCAAAGTTAATAAAATTCCGTGAGACTAAAGAGACTTATACGTAGAAAGTTAAACATACAACTGTATTTTCGCAGAAAATACTATAAAATGCCACCTGAAAAGCCCACTTTTCGTGCACATTTTTCCAACTAAAGCCATTTTTTCAACCTGATTGCTGAAACGACAATAAGGTTCACAATACCTGATTTTGCACCTTCAGGAACGCAGCACAAAATGATAGAAAATGAAAATTTCCGTTCATTTCCGTGTTAAGATATGTTAAGCAGATGTTTTCATTTTGGGGTTTTTGAAATTTTTGTTTCCAGTTTGTTTCTTTTGGTACTTTTTGCTTTTTGGGAGTGTTGATATTCAGCACTTTACAATTCGGAAGCAGATTCTCAAGAAGAAGATCATGATGGTCGTTGGTGCTTGTATCTTCCTTATTGCTGCGGCTCAGGCTCTTCCTCTTTTCTTCGGTATCGGAGGCTAAACGTAATGCTTCATGAGTAAGGATAGAAAAGAGTCCTATCCTGATTACCCTATTTTCAAGGGGTTACAAAGACCCCTTGAATTTATGGGTGTTCAAGGAAGATACATTTACTGGGCAGCAGGAACCATCGGTGCAGCCATAGCAGGATTCATAATAGGCTACTGTATCGTAGGGTTTATATTAGGACTGATATTTCTGGCTACAGCATTAGTAATTGGAATTGGACTCATCTTATTAAAGCAAAGGAAAGGCCTACACACGAAACAGAACAAAAAGGGCATCTACATATATGCCTATTCAAAGAAGATTTAAGAAAGAAACCATGGCTAAGACATGGCTAATTTAATGTTGAACGTGGGTAGGTTGACATAACAGTTGACCTACCCCTATTTATTTCTAACTGATGGTTTTATATATCATACTCATATTCACAGCTCTATGCATAGGAATGGCAATTTCTGTGTATGCATTCGGTACTGGAGGTAAACGCAAGCATATCTTCCAGGATATCTATTATTCTGTAGAAGACAATGATGAAATTGGTGTACTCTATACCAAGAAAGGCGAATACTCTGCTATCCTTAAAGTTGATAATCCAGTACAGAAATATTCGGCAAACATAGATGCATACTATGAGTTCACTCAGGCTTTGACAGCTATAATGCAGACGCTTGGTGAGGGCTATGCCATTCATAAACAGGACATCTTTGTTAGAAAGCAATTCAACGACGAAAGCGGAATAAATCACGAATTTCTATCAGAATCATACTTCAAGTATTTCAATGGACGTAACTACACCGAAAGTACTTGTTATCTGACAATAACTCAAGAATCTAAAGGAAGTCGTCTATTCTCATATGACAATAAGAAGTGGAAAGAGTTCCTTGTAAAAGTACGCAAAGTACATGACCAGCTCAGAGATGCAGGACTTCGTGTCCGCTACATGTCTAAAACAGAAGCCAGTGACTATGTAGACAGATATTTTGCAATGAACTTTAAGGATAAGATTATCTCTATGTCCAACTACAAAGTTGATGGCGAGACTATCTCAATGGGTGGTAGAACAGCAAAGGTTTATAGTCTTATCGATGTCGATCATACCAATCTACCCTCTATTATCCGACCATATACCAATATAGAGGTGAATAATGTGAGTATGCCAGTTGATCTACTATCAGTGATTGACAGCATACCTCATGCAGATACAGTAATATATAATCAGATAGTATATCTCCCCAATCAGAAGAGAGAACTATCTATGCTTGACAAAAAGAAAAACCGCCATGCAAGTATTCCTAACCCTAGTAATCAAATGGCGGTGGAAGACATAAAGAAAGTCCAAGAGGTTGTAGCTCGTGAGAACAAGCAGTTGACATACACACATTTCAACTTAATTGTCTCAGTACCAGAAGACACCGATATTCAGAAGTGTACCAATCACTTGGAAAATAGTTTCAGCCGCATGGGTATCCATATATCCAAGCAGGCCTACAATCAATTGGAGTTGTTTGTTGGATCATTCCCAGGAAACTGTTATTCGATGAATGAAGAGTATGACAGATTTCTTACTCTCGGAGATGCAGCTGCATGTCTAATGTATAAGGAGCATATACAACATAGTGAAAACACTCCGCTAAGAATCTATTACACAGACAGACAAGGAGTTCCTGTAGCTATTGACATTACAGGTAAAGAAGGAGCAAACAAACTTACAGACAACTCAAACTTCTTTTGTTTGGGACCATCGGGAAGCGGTAAATCTTTCCACATGAATAGTGTTGTAAGACAGCTCTGGGAGCAGAACACAGACATTGTTATGGTAGATACTGGTAACTCTTACGAAGGTCTTTGTGAGTATGTGTGCGGTAAGTATATAGCATATACTGATGAGAAACCTATTACGATGAACCCTTTCAATATAAGTAAGCAGGAGTTAAATATCGAGAAGATAGACTTTTTGAAGAACTTGATACTGCTTATATGGAAAGGCTCAGACAGTCAGATACCGGAACTTGAGTTCCGTGTAGTCGAACAGCTGATTACAGAATACTATGATTTCTACTTCAATGGAGCACAACCCTATACGTCTTCACAAAAGGATTCTATTAAGAAGAATCTTACAACAATGGAGAAAAGACGAGGTACAGACTTGATGCAAATCCATGATAAGATTACCGATATGATATCGACATTGGAGAAGAGACGATTGGCATTGAACATAGAATCTCTGTCTTATGACACATTCTATGATTTTGCGTGCGAACGACTCGACCAGATTTGTGTAGAGAACAACATTACGACCATTGACTGTGACAACTTTGCATATATGCTTCAGAACTTCTATAAAGGCGGCAAGTATGAAAAGATCCTTAATGAGAATGTGGATTCAACTTTGTTTGATGAGACATTCATCGTGTTTGAAGTGGATGCAATCAAGGAAAACAAGCAGTTATTCCCGATTGTCACGCTCATCATTATGGATGTATTCCTTCAAAAGATGCGTCTTAAGAAGAACAGAAAATGTTTGGTCATTGAAGAGGCATGGAAAGCCATCGCCTCCCCTCTTATGGCCGAATACATCAAGTATCTGTATAAGACAGCAAGAAAGTTCTGGGCAAGCGTTGGAGTTGTCACTCAGGAAATCCAGGATATTATCGGTAGTCCTATTGTGAAGGAAGCTATCATCAACAACTCAGATGTTGTGATGCTACTAGACCAAAGCAAATTCCGTGAACGATTTGATGAGATTAAGGCAATCCTTGGTTTGACAGATGTAGACTGCAAGAAGATATTCACAATCAACAGACTTGAGAATAAAGAAGGTAGAAGCTTCTTCCGTGAAGTATTTATCAGACGTGGTTCAACAAGTGGAGTCTATGGAGTTGAAGAGCCTAAAGAATGTTACATGACCTATACAACAGAACGTGCAGAAAAGGAAGCATTAAAACTGTACAAGGCTGAACTTAAGTGTAGTCATCAAAAAGCCATTGAAGCCTATTGCAGAGATTGGAACGCAAGCGGTATAGAGAAATCACTTCCATTTGCACAGAAGGTAAATAGTAATGGTAAAGTACTAAATATCAAAAATTAAACAATGAAACGATACTTGTTCATAATAATCATACTGGCAACAGTTTCAGTTCATAGGACTTATGCCCAATATTACAGCATCAACTATGACACAAAAACTGTTGCTGCCATGGCTGCTGCCTTTGGAACAGAAGTGGTGGCAGAGGGTTATTACAATGAACAAGTCGCTGCTATACTCAAACATTATAGTGCAGCTGAAGTTGCTACGGCTGGCATTTTTGCAAGTAAGTTCCTAGAAAGGAAGGCGTTAACCGACCTTGGTATATGGAGCAGTGCCACAGAGAACTATTATTACCGACGAATTTACCACATGGTAGCAAACAAGATTATACCAAAGATATGGATTGTGGCCGGTCAAATGCTCCGTTCTCCACATAATGCAATCTATTGGGGCAGTTATCTCGTGAAAATATGTGACGAGGTTAAGACTCTTTGTATGCAGTTTGAAAGCGTCGTAACAAATAGCACCCTTTCGTTCAAAGATGTCATGTTCCTTGAGTTTAAGAGTGAGATTGCCCAAATATTCAGACTGTCAGAGATCGGGAATATAGACTGGGAGCGTTTCTTTAACGATTTGAGTAAAGTACCCAACAATTTCAACTCAGAAAACTTAAAAGCAGATATAGATCACCTATATCGTGTAGGTGCAAACCTTGCTTCTGCTGGCATAACAAATCTTGGCGATGCATTATTACAGCAGAGCAACTTCCATGAACTTATCAATGGGAATGTATCCAAGGTAAAGGATATATACGACAACTATAGTGTTTTATTCGACCAACTGGAACATAACACAGGTAATACCTTGCTTGCAATGGTTGGAGGAAAGGACAATGTTGCAGGTCTATTCCAACTGAGTGATTATAATCTCACATCATGGATGACTGATTACCTTGAACAGACTAAAGGTAACTATTACACCCAGCGTTGGTATATCGCCCGTAGAGACCAAGGGACAGAGACCCTATGTGATTACTATCCTCCTACTGATGATAACAGCATATTGAATGGCAGTCAATGGGTGCGTTTTAACACTTCAGATGCAAGTTTCTATCCGAATGCTCAGCAAAGAGAACAAGTGTTATCCAATTCTGAAAGTTATGCAGGATGGTCAAGAAGCAAGGTTAATAATCTTAATTCTAAGAATGACGGTTATAACTATACCATCAACTATTACATGTCAGGTTATCTGATTAACAAAGGCAGTAAGTTAGTAAAGAAAGCCTATGCGTATGAAATCCATGTATATAGAAGTTGGAATAACGAAGAAGTGGTTTATGAAGACTACTTCGATTCATATACCATGGATCTGAATACATTCAAGGCCCAGATGAATGCCAAACTATCCGAGTACAATGAAAACGAAGAAGGATATGTTTATTATCTGGAATCTGATAGCAAGAACTACTATCAGGCTTCAGACGAGATGAAACTACAAGGTTGTGAGACCGTAACGATAAGCGTTACCTGTTCCGATGGAGCATTGCTTGGTCAAGGTTCAACACAATATAAGTGTCGCCAATGTGGAAGTTCTTTGAACGCTCATAGCAAAAGCTGTGCTATGACAACTACCATCTCAGAGAATGATGTTGACCTTTCTGAACTTCATCAAATGAAAACAGAAGCGGACAACAAAGTATCACTTCTTCAAACGCAGATCAATCAGCTTGAAACAGAGAATAAAGAACTGCTGAAGTTAATATCTGAAGCAAGCATAGAGGATGCAGTTGCACTTAGACAACGCTATAATCAGAATAAGGATACGATTGATGAACTACGTTCAGAACTAACGACTTGGCAACAGAAACAATCTGAAATCAATGACGCAATGAACGAAGCTGGTCAGGATAATGATGTAGCGACTGATGATTATTATAGAATACCGGCCATTATGCAAGATTGTAAAATCGCATATAATCTTACATGGCAAGATAACGGTAATTGGAGTGGATATACATTCATTCGTAAAGCTACGATGCCTAACATAAATGGCATTATAACCTTTAGTGCAACCTTGAAGATTGCGAGAAAACCCAAATACTTTTTGGGCATAAAGATTCATAGAGCCATACTACAAATTAACTGGGAACTTACTTCCGAGTACTCGCAGACACATGTGGCAGAGGTTATAACTCTCAATCACGATATGTCTGAAACTGAGAAAAAGAAAATTGTCAACGACAAAATCTCTGAGATAGCAAGGCAATATCCAAACTGTAAGATAACAACAGAATACTCATATAGTGAACCTATCGAGGAGGAGCCGAACAACGATGTAATTCATCTTCTTTGGTCCAGTGACAGACTTGAGATTGCACGTGAGGTTGACTCTAGAATAACTAAAATCTATGCGGACTTGGTTTCGCTTGAAAAGATGATGCATTACAAAAGAGACATTGTAGATGTGCTTAAGGATGTTCTTCCTCCTTTGGAATATGATTTAGGAAGAAGAAAAACGCTCATTGAAGAGTGTCATGACAGATGGATTGATAACGCTAAACTACGGAATAAGCCATGAAACAGAGATGTATCATTATAATCATGTTCATTTGTCTAATGCCTGGTGTCGCTAAAGCCCAATGGACGTTTGATGTGCTTTCCGTAGAAGCATACATCAATGACCATAAGAAGCAAAGAAGCTTATTGTTGGCTCGTTCAACATTGGAACATAGCAACAAACTTCTTCATGAGTATACTTCTGATGAAGTCGGTGGCTACAAAAATCTTAATGTGGATCTGGACAAATATACAAGAGCATTCGATGTCATTGATGTAATGTATCAATCTCTTAGAACCGCACTGAATGCACGAAGTACATATAGCGAGGTTAGCCAAAGGATTGTGGACTACAAAAATCTTTTGACAGACTTCAATGAGAAAGTGGTCAAACGAAAACATATCGAATTAGCAGACACGCTGATAATCTCGATCAATGCTAGGATGATAGAAAATGTGGCAAAAGAGGGCGAACATTTATTCAGGTCATTAAGCGATTTGGTGCTTTATGCGACAGGTGCTGCTGCATGTTCAACAGCAGATTTAATGTTAGTGCTGGATGCAATAAACAATTCAATGGACAACATTGAAAAGCTTTTGAACAGAGGATATTACGAGACATGGAGATATATTCAGTTACGCATAGGATACTGGAAAGAAAAAGTATATAGGAAGAAAAGTAAACAGCAAATAATTAACGATGCCTTTGGCAGATGGAAAAATGCCGGGTATAATTATAACAACTATTGATATGAAAAGGTTTTTGTTGGCAATAACATTAGTAGTCAGTATGACCAAAGTTCATGCTCAGGTCTCTGTGACATATAACCATGACTCTCCAAAACAGAATCAGTTCACAGTCATGGAGGTGGGCACTGGAGCTTTAACGCCTGATGCCTATTATTGGGCATTACATAACAAGTATAGGAAGAATGCAGCTGTGAAAAATAAACTTGGTTATCGTACCACAGCAGGTATAGGATTATATAATCAAAAAGATGAAGCAGAAAAAATAGATTCTTCCTTGACCCAACGAGCCAAAATTGAGGCATTGAATGTTGCAGACAGACAGGTAGACCTTGCCTGGCAAGTAGAAGGTAACAAGATAACATCAGCAATGGAGAATTTTGGCATCAACATCAACCGTATTGTTGCTGTGGGAGGAACACCAAATGAAAGAGAACGTTGGGATGGACTCTTTGACATGTATAATTGTGCAATAAGAGCAACAAGAGAGGCATACATGCCTAATGCTCAGCGTAAGAAGGAGTACCTGAAGATATATGCAGAAGTTGAAAGTCAAAACGATTTATTGATCAAGTACTTAGTACAACTTCACAACCGTTCACAAACCACAGAGATTTTAGAAGCAGAGAATCCTGTAAGAGTCAATAAAGCAGCCATTGCAGCTTCAGCAATGTCCCGATGGAAATCATCCAGTCAAAAAGGAGGATGTGGAAACGGAGGAAATTCAAATGGTAACGATAATGAAGAGGTGATTATTAAATAGGTGTGTAACAAAAAAAGAAAAACAATGAAGAATCAGTTACAAATATTCCGCAATCCCGAATTTGGAGAAGTAAGAACTCAAGTCGACGAGAAAGGTGAACCTTGGTTTTGTGCAAAGGATGTTTGCGATGCGTTGGGATATAAAGCTGGACGCAATGCTATCGCTCAACATGTAGATGAGGGGGATGCACTAAAACAGTGCACCCCTACGAAAAGCGGAATTCAGCAGATGCTTTATGTCAACGAGTCTGGTCTTTATGCCCTAATCCTATCAAGCAAACTCGAAAATGCTAAAAGGTTCAAGCATTGGGTAACTTCGGAAGTTCTTCCGGCTATTCGTAAGCGTGGAGCATATTTCACTAATGATGCTCTTGAGCGTGCCGTAAGAGAACCTGATTTCCTGATCAAACTTGCATCGGCTATAAAGCATGAGAGACACCAGAAAGAGATGTATGCTCAAAAGTGTACGGAACAAGGTGAGACTATCAAGCAATTGGAGAAACAATCTGCATACGTTGATTATGTTCTGCATAGCCCTGACTTACTGAATATAAATCAGATTGCACAGGATTATGGTATCTCTGCACAATGCCTTAACAGTTTGTTAAGACAGCACTTAATTCAGTACAAGAGTAACAATCAATGGATTCTTTATGCGAAGTACAAAGATAAGGGATATGTGCACAGCACGACCCATATCTTAGACAATGGCATTGTGGTAATGCATACACAATGGACTCAAAAGGGACGATTATTTCTATATGAGCAATTGAAATCCTGGGGCTTCTATCCTATTATGGAGCAACAAGACATGATTAAGAGAACGGACTTATTCTCAATGGACTATGGCAGATAATGGTATTATTTCAACTTTTGGCATCAACTTGTTGGAAGAAGAAATTGATGATGTAATCTTTCAAACCAATGAATTTCTATGTGATGCCACTTTTACTGGTACGCAAGGCCCATTCTGGTGGATTCTTCAGATGTGTATGGCGTTAGCTGCACTATTTTCTATAATCGTTGCAGCAGGAATGACATATAAGATGATGGTCAAGAATGAGCCATTAGACATCATGAAACTGTTCAAGCCGTTGGCTATTTCGTTCATTTTATGTTGGTGGTATCCTCCAGCAGATACTGGAATGGCCAATAGCAACAGCAGTTGGTGCTTCTTGGACTTCTTGTCATACATCCCGAACTGTATAGGCTCTTATACGCATGACCTATATCAGGCTGAAGCAGCACAGATTACGGACAAGTTCGCTGAATTGGAAGAACTCATCCATGTCAGAGATACAATGTATAGTAATCTTCAAGCTCAAGCTGATGTAGCTCACTCTGGTATATCAGACCCTAACCTTATCGAAGCTACAATGGAACAGACTGGGGTCGAAGAGGTTACGAATATGGAAAAGGATGCCAGTAAGTTATGGTTCACTTCACTAACATCAGGTATCGTAGTTGGAATAGATAAAATTGTCATGCTTATAGCCCTGATTGTATTCCGCATCGGATGGTGGGCAACTATTTACTGCCAACAGATTCTTCTAGGTATGCTGACAATATTCGGACCGATCCAATGGGCATTCAGCCTATTGCCTAAATGGGAAAGCAGTTGGGCTAAGTGGTTGACGAGATACTTGACGGTACATTTCTATGGAGCTATGCTATACTTCGTGGGATTATTTCGCTGTGTAACTCACTGATTATCAGTATTGTTATTTTATAAAACACCTCCACGTAACAAACGTGCAACAAAAATTTCCAAATAAAAAGAGATAATTGCGTATTTGCAACTATAAAATTACAGCCCAAGCACCATTTCTGCATTTTATGGCTGTTTTGAGGATTTGACAACCAAGTTCCAAAAACAGCGTTTCTCTTGTATTCTTACTATCGTTTCTAAGTTTGATTTTGTCTTCACTTTATTTCATTCAAGTATGATTTAGAGTATGAAATAACTTCATTATTATAATATAGCTTAAGATTTCGTCATTGACCAAGCATTTCTAACAGAATGAGAAATATCTTACATACCTTTGCACCACTTTCAACTTGCAATCACAAACAATGGTCATGATGAAATAGTCAAATTAAAACATCAACAGATTATGGAATCACGAACCAATCAAAGTGTAACTCCAGATGTTCAAGCACTCATGCTGGAGAACCTAAAACTCGCCAAGCGAGTAGAAGTGCTTGAAAATACCCTGTCAGCAGGTAAGGAAGTGCTGACTTTGGAAGAAGCTGCCCGATTTATGGGAGTGACAAAAAGTTCGCTCTACAAGATGACACATGAGCAGACCATTCCTTATTACAAGCCGAATGGCAAGATGGTGTATTTCGAGAAAGCGGAACTCTTGACATGGATTCGCAGAAATGCGATTGCGTCAAAGGCGCAGGTTTCAGAAGAAGCCAACCGTATCTTGAAAAATTTAAGTGTTAAGTAGCCATGAGGACAACAGAATTTGAAGCCAAGAAGGAACAGGCAGTCAAACTGTCTGTCCTCTGGGCTAAGACAGGACTTCGTGAACTATCCATGAGGGATGCCGTCAATGATTACATTGAAGCAACTGGTGCAAACCATGCGATAGACAATGACGAACAAGCCATTTTGTATGGAAGACGTGCCGTTGCATTACGAGTAAGCATAGAGGCAATAAACAGTCTTAACAAAGATGAGCTTCAACGCTTGGATAGAAAACTCATGGAGATTGTCAGTGAGGATATGCCACGGCAACAGCATGGTCTTCACCGATGATTTGTTGTCCTTTAAGTCATTCACCATTTATAAACCATTCGGACATGGAAAGAAAAGAGATAGACAAAACTCGCCCAGTCACTTACTATTTGTCATTGACGGACGAACAACTGAATTTTCTCAGTAGCAACGAGGGAGGCATCAACAGAATACAATGTTTCCGCAGACTACTTCACCACACGGCAACTGCCGATACCACCTATACCAAGCGTGGCATATCCAAACCACTAATGCAAGGACAAACTTGTGTATCTGCCCTTGAACTTTCAAAGGAATGGAACTGCAACCGAAAGACAGTTATCCGCTTCTTGAAACAGTTGGAACAGTTGGGTATCGTAACAATAAAAACAGATTGCCTTACCACCATTATGGATATGAGGTGCATAGCAGCGTGGAAGCATGAGGGTGAAACGGTTTATACAGCCAATGCCCTTTATAAGCGAGACAACGGCAAAGCGAATCCGGAACAGAACCCGAACAAGTCTGTTTCAGATCCGACTTCTTCAACTTTGCCTTTGCCTTCTTCCGATTCATCAGAAATCACTCCTTCGGAAATAGAGCAAATCCATTCCTTGGAAGAAATCCCTGATGATGTAAGAGAGCAGTTGTTAGCGGAAGATATGGAGCAATTCCACGAACAACGTGAAATGTAACCTACCGTTCATTCATTTTTAGTCTTGGCTTTTGCCTTCATGCTGTCAGTTTGCCAGTAAGAACGCAATGCCAAGACTTCATCAAAACCGTTTTAGAGCAGTGATGGTACACAACAGAAGAGGCTTGCCTATATGTACGCATAATGTAGATGGGGAACATAATCCTCGGTATGGTTATCACCAACCGAATTATGCTCCATCGGGCAAGCCCTTAGGAGGACACCAGAGCAAGCTCATTTTATAAATTTCATTACCCCATCTTAGAAATAACATTATGCCAGAATACCAAGTGTTTCACCAACAAGCCGTCAAGTCGTTTTCGGCAGGTGAAGATAACGAACATCAGAGGCGTTGGACAGAATCCCAATGGGAAGCAAAAGCCTCCAACAAGAAGTTTAACTACGACAAGAGCCGTGCGCATCTCAACTTTGAGATAGTCAAGGGCGGTAAGATTGCGCCTCTCGGCTCTTCTAAGCCCATTTTAGAGCGGTTTCAAGACCGTTTGGAAGCCACTGGTGCGGAAGACCCTAACAAAGGGCTTGAAACGCCCAAATACCGCATTGCCTGCAACATGATATTTTCGGGCGATGCCGACAGAATGCGAGAAATGGCTTTCGGAAACCAGAATGTGGAGCGAGCGAAAGGCGCAGACAACAGTCATGTCAAGCGCAAAGCGGAGATAGAATTGTGGGCAAAGGACATCTACAAGGCTGTTGCCGATGCATGGGGCGAAGACAACATCATTGACTTTTCCGTTCATCTTGACGAGTCTTCACCGCATATCCATTGCCTTGTCACGCCCATTATGTACGATGAGAAGAAACAGAAGATGCGTATCAAATACAGAGATACTTTTGGTGGTGACGCAAACAAACTGGATGCTATCCACGACTACTTGGCAGAGGTCAACAAAAAGTGGGGCTTGGTACGTGGCGAATCCGTTTCGGCTACCAATGCCCAGCATGTCCCTCGTGACGAATGGTATAGACAACTCCAAGCCGAAAGCCGTGAGTTGGAAATCGCAAATGGCAAACTGGAACTTGACATTCGCAGAAAGGAGAATGCAGTTAAAGGTCTGAAAACGATGATAGAAGACCTCACTCACCAGAAGTTTGAGGTGGAGAACAAAATCAATGAGGTTGAGAAATTGTTGGAACAACAGAATGGCGAACATTCCGAGTTGTCAAAGGAACTGGAACGGCTCAAAAGTCAGTTGTCCACCTTGGAGTTCAAGCTGACGGACAAACGAGAAAAACTGAGTGCAGCCGATGAAGCCCTTGCCGAGTTCAGAGCCATGACAAGGGCGCAGAAGTCTGAGGCTGAAACTTTGCGTGTCGTGCAGGAGCAAACTTCACGGACATTGCAAACATACGCCCAAGCCTCTATTCTTGCTGGCAGTTTTCAAGAGCTGCTGACTATGAGCAGTAGAATTTGCGCCAATGTACCCGAAGCCAAGAAAATGGCAGAGAACACCATCATTGAAGATATGTGCGATATGCGTTTCAAAGATGTGCTTGGCACAGCCGTCAAGATGTTCATTGAGGGCATCAATGGGGCAACAAGCATCACGCAGTCGGGAGGTGGCGGTGGCTCCAATTCGGAATTGCCTTGGAGGGATAAGGACGAGGATATTTTCAGCTTTGCCAGACGTTGCATGAGATTCGCCCACAGCAAACACTATCCCAAGAAGAGTTCGGGCATTAAGCGGTAGTGTCAGCGAGTATTCGCTTCCAGACATCAATATCGGGGAAAGGCATGTATATTTCAAAGAAACCATCGAAATATGCCACTGTCTTTCCTTGATTTATTTTCGCCTCTGCATAGGCTCTGCTTTTGTACTTGTCGGCAAGGCGTAATAATTCCTGTTTCTGTTTCTTTTGCTGATTTTCAAAGAAACTTATTGCAAGAACAAGCAACTCCTTTACACCATTTGTAAGTCCTGCCTTATCATAGATATAAAGCAGACTGTTGTAAGGCTCTGGCTTCCAATAGCCATTGGCAATCAGCTCTTCATAGATATTGGTTGCGGTGATGTAATCCTTGCTTTTCTCGGCAACCTTTGCCTTGCGTAGTTCATTCTCTATATGGCTGATTACATCTTCTATCTGACGGCACGCTGGAGCGTCTTCTGAAAACAAAGTATCGTTTCCACTTGTGTAGAAATCAAATTCGGGCAGTTGAGCAATCAAACTTTTGTATCGGTTTGCCAATGTGTCTTTGGTGGTAATGTTTCTGTGGAGATTGGCTTGTTTGGGTAGTTTGTCTTCTCGTTGCCTTATTACTTCCCTAAATTCGACAACAAGCGCATCTTGGCTGAATTTTGCAGGGACAAGCAACAGAACACGCTTGGCATCGCTCCATTGTTCTTTGCTTGTATAATGGCGAAGTAGCCAATTATAGGGTTCAAGGTTCAATGAATATCCTTTTTGAACCGCACTCTCGTATTGGCATTTAGTCTGTTCTGTGTCATTTGCTTTCAGATATGTTCTTGCCTTTATAACCTCTGTAACACCAGGCATTACCAAAGGCTGCTTGGTGGATTGTTGAGGTACATTTATAGAAGAAGGCAAGGAAACGTTCTCTTGCGTGTTTGTCTCCTTGCCTTTGTCGTTGCTGAATATGTCTTTTATCTTCTTGAATAGTCCCATGCGTATTTTCTTTTGAGTGCAAAGGTAACGCAAAACACTGATAAACAAGACTGATTGTTTCATAAAGTGAATTGCCTTTTGTAAAGTTTAAGAACAAGACAGATATATCAAAAGATATAGAAGTACTTGCCGATAAATGATAATTTAGAGGCGATGGCAAAGCAACTCTACGACTATTGGTTTGTACAATTTGACTTCCCGAATGAGGAGGGCAAACCATACAAATCAAGTGGCGGAGCTATGGTCTATAATGAACGCCTCAAAAGAGAAGTTCCTATTGGTTGGGAAGTTGAAAATCTAATCGATTTTGCAGAAATAAAGAATGGTGCGACACCTTCAACAGCCGACGAAGCAAATTATGGTGGTGATATAGTTTGGGTAACTCCAAAGGATTTGTCTGACCAACAATCAAAGTTTGTGTATCAAGGTGAACGCAACATAACAAAGCAAGGTTTCGATTCTTGTAGTACAAGTATACTTCCAACAAATTCTGTACTTATGTCAAGTCGTGCTCCAATCGGTCTGGTTTCTATTGCAAAGCATGAGGTCTGTACAAATCAAGGTTTCAAGAGTTTTATTCCTAAGAATATAAGTGATTCTATCTATTTGTACTACTACATAAAACACCATATCAAGCAAATAGAACAATTAGGAACAGGTACGACTTTCAAAGAAGTTTCAAGGGATGACCTCTGCAAGTTTCCAATTCTTACTATTGGTGCAAAAGACATCTATGTGCAATGGATAGAATTACAAAATGGAATAGCAGACAAACAGCTTGCTCTTACTAAAGAAATTGCTGCTCTAACTAAGCAGCGAGACGAGTTATTACCTCTATTAATGAACGGTCAAGTAACGGTAAATTATCATTTATCGGCATCGTTTCTTTCTTCCCTTATATTATATAGAGACCAATACAAGTTTTATGACATGAAAGAAACAATTATACAAACCGTTTTAGACGGCATGCGAGCGGTTTTGACTGAAAATCAGTTGGATTTGCTGACAGATGTGACCCGAAAGGCACTGTCAGAGTGTGAGATTACGCCAAAGGCAACAGAGGAAGAACAGCGCAACAAGGAAAACGTTGAACTTCTTGGGGCTTTTATATCATCAAAGAAAGTGGAGGGCTGTTCTGACAAGACAATCCACTATTATAAGTCTTCCATTGAGAAGCTGATAGCGACTGTGAAGAAGAATGTGTGCGACATTGCCACTAATGACATTCGTTGCTATCTCGCTGAGCAACAGGAACAACGAGGACTTAGCAAGGTTACTATTGACAACTTGCGTCGTATTTATTCCAGTTTCTTCTCTTGGCTTGAAGATGAGGATTATATCACTAAAAGTCCTGTCCGCAGGATCCATAAGGTGCGCACGGATGCTTTGGTGAAAGAGGTGCTGACTGATGAGAATATCGAAGTGTTACGTGACAGTTGTCAAGAATTGCGTGACATTGCTATGATAGATTTGCTACTTAGTACTGGTATGCGTGTAGGGGAGTTAGTAAAAATCAACCGTGACGACATTGACTTTCAAGAACGCCAGTGTGTAGTGTTTGGCAAGGGCAACAAAGAGCGTGAGGTTTATTTCAACGCAAGGACTAAAATTCACCTCAAAAAGTATTTGGAGCAACGCACAGACACTAACCCTGCATTGTTTGTGAGTCTGCATGAACCTCACACACGGCTGACCATTAGTGGCGTGGAAGTACGTTTGCGTCAGCTTGGAAAGCGTGTAAACCTCAACAAGGTTCACCCTCACAAATTCCGTAGGACATTAGCAACAATGGCTATTGACAAGGGTATGCCAATAGAGCAAGTGCAGAAGATGTTGGGACACGTAAAAATTGACACTACGCTGCATTATGCTATGGTAAATCAGACAAATGTCAAGATAGCACACCGCAAATTCCTTAATTAAGGTTTACAAATTAGTTATTCTGCTTGATTTTGAGTACCTTTGCATCACAAAATGTAAGAAGTATATGAAATTAGCAGATATTATTGACACATTTATATCGGGAGATTGGGGCGAAGAATCTCCTACGCAAGATACTCCTAATGCAGCGTATTGTGTTAGGGGCGCAGACATAGTGCCTATAACCAACCATAATTTTACAGACATACCTCAACGATATGTTTGTGACCGCACAAAAGAAACAAAACTTTTGGCAGCAGGTGATTTGGTGATTGAAAAATCGGGAGGTAGTCCTACACAATCTACAGGACGCATTGTATATGTGTCGGAAGATTTGATAAAAGCCAAAGGTAATGTTGTCTGTTCTAACTTTTGTACAGCATTTCGTGTAAAGGCTGGTTGGAATCCTTTGTATGTGTATTACTTTTGGCAGAATGTATATAATCATGGTGCATTTTTCAATTTCGAGGGGAAGACTTCTGGCATCAAGAACTTACAGCTTGACAATGCCCTGTCTGCCATTGATATTGAATATCTACCCCTCGAAAAACAGAACCAAATAGTTGCCTCTTTAGCCTCTATTGATGAGAAAATCAAAGTCAATCGTCAGATAAATGATAATTTACTGATGCTTGACCATTCATTAAGAGGGGTAGAAGTTCGTCTCGCTGCTTAGTGAGTTCAGCAATCTCTATTGTGTTTGCTTTTAACTTTTCAAACAGCGGCTTCACCTTTTTACAGAAGTCTGATACAACATTCTCTGTTGCAATACACAATGTTGAATGTTCTATGTCCGATGCTATTATAGATTTAAATACAGACCCAGACCCTTTAGCTTTTAAACAATCTATTAGTTGGGTAGTTAGAAAATACAGGTATTCATATTCTCCTTCCTTTGATTGTAAAGCATAACATGATTGATTCATAGCCATAGGCGTTCCAACTATAACAAGTTTACCGATTGAACCACGAGCTGTTATTATAACAATACCCTCTTCGAAAAGAGAAGATGCACAATGTTCCAAGCCCTTTTGCGTTATATGGTCTGCAGTCTTAATTTGGAAAACATTCCCATTACAGTCAGTAGGGCCGAAGAAAGGGATTGTTCCATTATTCCAATATTCATCAACAGCTTTACTTGGTGTTCCACCGCTCAATATATTAGCAATTTTACAAATATTTTCTGCATACCACCCTTGCGGAATCTCACGCTTCAACTTCTCATTCCACACCATAGCACCTCCACTCGATTTATACGGCTTGCCCTCCTTGTTCGGGAAGTCAAACTGCACAAACCAATAGTCGTAGAGCTGCCTTGCCATCGCCTCTAAATTATCATTTATCTGACGATTGAGTTCTATCTTGCGGTCTATCGCAGAAAGAACAGCCACAACTTTTCTTTGGTCGTTTATATCCTTGTGGAATGGAACGACCAAAGAATGTACCAAATTTCTATCCAGTGACGGTATTACACTACTTCCTTTCTCAAATGTGTTGTCTAAGTGCAAGTTTTTAAGGAGATAGTACAAATACTTCGGATTGTTCCCCTTGAAGTCTTTTACAAATAATGCCGTATTATGTGCCCATGTTGGTTGTTCATAATAATGGACTTTTCCAACACTTCCACTTCTTCCAACAGTTATGCATGGAGAATTACCACGTTCTGAATTATGGTAGCCAATGATTCCATTAGAACCAACAACAGCTACTTCACCACCTTGCATTTGTGAAGAAGTAAGGTCGTACCCCCTTTGTAATTCAAGGCATTCGCCTAACTTGTATCTATTTAGTTCCATTCTATTTTATTTCAATCTTGAAATAGTGCAAGTCGGACTTGCACTATTGTATTATTTACTATCCAACAACCCTCTTATTTCCTTATCGAAGTCAGAGTCAATGCGTTGTGTCTTATTGAAAATGTCATATTCTTCTTCCGCTTTCTTCTTGGCTTGCGCTGCCGATATTTTGCCTTTATCAGGCAATATCTGGTATTTGCGGAATGTCAAAAACTCATTGACACTTGCCGAGAACTGCGACATGTTGAACGTGTTTTCACGCTCTATGAGGTCTTCGATATAGTCAAAGAAGCCTGTTACAGCACGCTCCAGTTGTCGGATTTCTTTCTCTTGTAGATAGTTCTTGGCTATGCTGACATCTGATTTCAGAACACGTCCATCTGGAGCATTTTTCCAAGTGGTCAATCCCATGTGGTCTTTCGTATGGTCAGCCTTTGAATAGATAATCTCCGCAGCAGTCTGTCCTGTAATGGCATAGTGGAAGCGGTTTTGTATCATAGCATAGAAATCTCTTGTAGTTGGAGAGTTCTTGTCATAGTCGGTACTGCACTCTGCATATATGTCCGTAATCTGTTGCCAAATACGACGTTCACTTGTACGGATAGAGCGGATGCGTTCAAGCAATTCACGGAAGTAATCCTTGCCAAACACAGCATTACCTTGCTTCAACCGCTCATCGTCCATTGCAAAGCCCTTTTTGATATACTCATTGAGTATCTTTGTTGCCCATTGACGAAAACGAGTGGCTTTCAGTGAAGACACACGATAGCCTACGGCAATAATGGCATCAAGAGAATAATATGTTGTTGTGTAGTTCTTGCCATCAGCGGCAGTTGTTTCCATTTTGGAAATAACTGAATCCGCCACAAGTTCACCCTCTTCAAAGATGTTCTTCAAGTGCTTGCTAATAGCAGGAACACCAACGCCAAAGAGTTGAGCCATAGCCTTTTGTGTACACCAAAGCGTTTCACCCTTGATGACCACTTGCACCTTGCCGTCAGCATCGGGCATATTGTAAAGCAGAAATTGTATCTCGTTACTCATTGCTGTTCTCTTTTCCTACATTTTCATTGAAACCGATACAATCCAACTGCTTCATAATCTCTTCTTCTAAACGGTGACTCTCGCTGAATTGCTGTCTTAGCGTGGTCTTGAAATTATCCATACGACGGTTGAACTCATCTTCCGTAATATCCACATAGTCAATCTTGATGTCGAAGTACTGACCAGCGGAGAAGCTGTAGCCCTTCTCCTTTATCTCATCAAAAGTTGGAGTGACTGAGAAGTCTTCAACCACTTCCTTGTTGCGGAATGTGTTGACAATCTGTTGTATCTCCTCTGTGCGCAGTTTTGTCTTTTGGTTGCCATTCTCTTTGATTGTCTCACCAAGTTTGCTTGCATCAATGAGTACTGGTTTATCTACGCCAGATTTGTCGATGAACACCACACTTACATTGGTGCCAGTGTTTGCAAAGATATTACTTGGCATACTTACCACACCACGCAGAATGGACTTCTCGCCATCGACCAAGTGCTTACGTATCTTGAAAGCGATGCCACTTTTAGCCGTGATGAAACCCGTAGGAACGACAATAGCCGCCTTACCGTCTTCTTTCAGACTGTAAAGTAAGTGTTGGAAGAAGCACAGATAGATTTCCATGCCTTTCTTGTTTTTGGAAGGAATGTTTGGAATGCCAGCAAAGAAACGCCCCTTGTAACTATCGGTCTTCAAATCGCTATGATAGTCGGAGAAGTCCAACTTGAAAGGTGGATTGCTGACAATATAGTCGAACTTACGCAACGAGCCATCCTCATTCTTGTGGAATGGATGCTTTAGCGTGTTACCCTGTATTACATGGGTCAGAGAATGGCTCATGCTGTTAAGGATAAGGTTCAACATCATCATTGTTGATGACTTATCGCTGATGTCCTGTGTATAGACCGTACAGTTCTGCTCACCGATGGCATGAGCCAAGGCGATAACAAGTGTTCCTGTACCTGCCGATGGGTCATAGCAAGTCACGCTCCTTACATCTTCCGACGGATCAACAAGCAGTTGAGCCATGATAGCTGCAATAGCGTGAGGCGTGTAGTATTCGGCATAGTTGCCACCACCATTGGCATTGTAATCTTTTATAAGGTATTCAAATATCGTGGAGAAGAAATCATAGCCAGCTTCAAAGGCATTCTCAAACGAGAAACTTGCCACATCACCAATTAGCGAACGGCAAAAGGCATTCTTCTTGTTCGTTCCACCAGAAACCACATCAGATATAGGCTTCATAATGGAAACTCTGGTCTCGTCCTCATTGAGAATATAAAAGATGTCTGAGTTTTCGCTTGCTATACTCTCCAATGTAGAATCGAACAGCTCGGCAAACTTATCCTCGTTCTGTCGCTTGGCAAGGAACGGAATAAGATGTTCCTTTTTCAAGATGATTGTGTCGAGCATGGAATCGCACATCTCCTCATAATCATCTTCCGACATGGCATCAAGAGCTGCAAAGAAATCCTCGGCATTAGCCAGTTCTGGATTTTCTTTTTTAGCCTCATAGATAAACTTGTCATTAAGGAACTTGTAGAGGAAAATCTCCACAATAACCACATATTCGTTACCGCTACCAGCGAGTCCGTTCTCTGTGGTAGTCTTTTTCAAGTCATCAATCAGCGCATAGGTCTGATTTTTTATTTCTTCTATATTTTTCATTCGTTTGTTATCTTGCTATTTGATATTCTCTGTTTATTATCTCACTCACATACTTGCGCACCTCACGGTCGGTCTTTACAGCTTCTTCCTTGAAATGGCGTGTGACGTAAGTAAGGATGTTCTTCTTGAAATACTCTGGAACTTCCAAGATGGATTGGTTATGGAAATACACATCGTCCACATCTTCCTTGATGGCAAGCAGAATGATGGTCATTTTCTCCTTTTCCTCCGTCCATGCGTAGTTGCGTGGCGTAACCTTGCGTTCGGTTTCTTCCTTGTCTTTCTCTTTCAGGCGTTTCTCCACACGCACAAACTTGGTATCACCATTGTACTTGATAGCTTCCAAAGCGTCACGTTCATTCAGTTTCTTGATGCGACGCAGAATGTCATTCACGTTCTGCACCTTTTTGTGCATATTAAACTCCTCCTGTGACTCCATTTCCTTTTTACGGAACAGGCGCAGGAACTCTTCCAAGATAGAGCGATATTCTGGGTCATCGGTATCAACACACGCTTTCAGTTGCTGTCGAGCGTGTTCCACGCTCTGCTTGTATTGTTCCTGTATCTCCAACTCACCCTCGCCACGCTTTTCAAAAGAAAACTCAATGTTTTCCAATGCCATATTGAGCAGTTGCTTTGCATTGGCGTTCTCATCGGAATTGTCTATGAAGCCCAACAGGTCAAGACGGTTCTTCGCTGCCTTTATCAAGTTGTGAATGTCGCTGATTTCCACAACCTCGTCAGCGTTAGAGCCTTGCGAAGTAAGCATGTTCTGCAAACTCCGCATATCTTCAAGAGAATTGAGGACTGTGCGGACAACATTTCTGTCATCTTCCAAATTGAGTTGGCGAGAGAAGATTTCTGGATTGCCCAGTTCATAGTTGTCAAGCACTTTCTTGGCTTCATCAACCCTTTTCTTGGCTTCGTCCATTGACACCAACAAGCGATCGGTGTTCTGTATATTGTCTTTGCCAACCTCATGTTCAAGTTCTTCTTGATACTCCTTGTTTGTCTTGCTGTATTCCTCCTCAATGTTGGCGAAATCCACCACATAGCCATACTTCATGTCCTTGTATGGGCGGTTTACACGTGTCAATGTCTGGAGCAAGTTATGCTCCTTGACCATACGGTGCAGATACAATTTCTTCAAACGTGGAGCATCAAAGCCTGTCTGGAGCATCTGGAACACAATAAGCAAGTCAATTTTGCCATCCTTGAACAGTTCTATCCACTTGGCACGGGTTTCCTTGTCGAAACTGTCGTATGTGATAAGTGCAGCACGATAGCAACCTTTTTTACAAGGCTTTTTCTTGACTTCCATTTCGCCAGCGCTGATACTTTTGTACACGATTGAACCGTCCTCGTCCGTTTCGTTGTCAAGTTCGCTTTCATCGGCATACTTTTCAAGAAATAGTCGGTACATGAGTTGTGCCTGTTCCTTGCTGTTGCACACAACCATACCGCCCAACGTGTTATCCTCGTTCTTTTGGCGGAATGTGCGCAAGTCTTCTATGATATAATCAAGAAGCGGTTGCACATACACATGGTGGGCATACACATCGCTTTCCTTTACGCTGTGTACCTTTACACGGATGCTGTTCAAAGCCTCTTTCAACTTGATTTTATAGTTTGAGCCTATATCCTCACGTATCAGTCGGCGTGTATAACCATCAGCAATGGACGCATTATAGAAATAGGTGTGTATGTAATCACCGAAAATATCTTTGGTGTTATACTCCTTACTGATGATTGGTGTGCCTGTTAAGGCTATCTTGACGGCATTCGTATCACTGGATATGAGATTTTTAAGGAAACTGCCGTCTGGACTGTAATTGCGGTGTGCCTCGTCTATGAAATAGATGCGCTGCACAGGCACGTTGTAGGCATTTTTTGCCAAAGCCTTTGAATCGTTGGAGAACTTTTGTATGTTTACTACGGTTATCTCAGGCTTACCCTCTCTGTTCTGAGTGGTCAAACCGCTGCTTATTATATTTGCAAAAGCCCCCTTATCCTGCACTGAATTGACTTTCAGACCACGATACGAAAACTCCCTTTGGGCTTGTATCATCAAGTCCAATCGGTCAACGATAAAGAAGAACTGCGGAACAATCCCTTTTGCAGAATAATAATCCGTCAGGTATTTCACATTATAGAATGATAAGGCAGTCTTTCCGCTACCTTGCGTGTGCCAAATGATACCTTTGTTTTTGCCAGTCTCCAAATACCTCTCTATGGCTTTTGTGGCGAACAACTGCGGATAGCGCATGATGTGCTTTTGCAGCCCGTTGGGATAGTCAACGTATGCGATGCCATATTTCAAAAGAAAATGGAAACGATTGAAAGAAAACAGACTGTCACAAATACGCTTGGTCGGAGTATTTGCCAGACAGTTAGTCTTGTATTCACTGCTGTTCTTATATTGCGGCACATTGTTGTCACGCAAAAGGACTTCTTCCTCTTCGGGCGTTACTTGGTGAATATGCCGTGCAGTAGGGAAACTATCCTGTCCCTCCTCACGGAAACAGTTGTACTTTGTATTCTTCTTTCCGATAGTGGCATAGAAAGCACCGATAGTTGGCGTAACCTCATTATTGTCATATTCCATATCGTTACTGAACACCATTATCTGTGTGATATTCAAGAAGCGACGGTATTGTGGATTGACAAAACGTTGTTTCATGCGGTCTGTTTCCGCTTGTATGCCTTTATGGTTATTCTCTTTCTTTACCTCAATGAAAGCCAATGGCAAACCGTTTACAAAAATCGTTATGTCGGGACGGTAGTTGTCGCTGTCCTTGCTGCCACAAGTCATTTCTGTGGCAACCTGGAAAGTGTTGTTCTTATAAAAATTTACAGGAGAGGACAAATCTATAATCCTTTCTCCAGTATTCAACAGTATTTCATTGTAGAACTGTCTGCCCAAATCGTCATTCTGCAATGACTTTTGTATTTTGACAAGCATATCCTCTGCATCCTTTTTCTCCGCCTTAGGATTGAGGGTGCAGTAAGCATCTATAAAATAATCCGTCAAAATATTCGTTAGTGGGTCAAACTCTGTTTTAGGAGCCTCCACATATTTTGTTTTCAGTCCTTTCAAGGAAACATACTTGAAACCCATACCCATTAGGTGCATGAGTGTGGGGAACTTCACCCTGCTGTCCTCGCAGAACGCTGATTTTGCATCTTTTGCCATAGTTATACGATTTTATTTATCCACTATGAGGTCTTTCATACTGACAGAGAGAATATCGGCTATCTCGTTTAGCAATTCCAATGATGGCTGCTTGCGGTTACTGCAATAGGCATTTATGGTGCTGAAACTTTTTCCGAGTTTCTTTGCCAATTCGGTTTGGGAGACTTCTTTCTCAACCAGAACCAGTTTTATTCTGTTCAGCTTCATTTTTCAAACCTTTATTTCCTATAATAACGCAAATGTAGTACTTTTATTTCATCAAACCGCTCGTTTTATGCTATATTTAGTGATTATGCGAGTGTTTTTGTGGTTTTGTAGTAAAATCAGAACGAAATAAGGGAATAAAGAGATTTTATCCTCCTTACTCCCTTTCTTTTCTTCCCTAATTTCCAAATACCTTTTCCACTCGCTTGACGGCATCCGCTCTCATCTGCATGGCTACGGAAGCATATATCTGTGTTGTCTTAACACTTTTATGACCCAATAGTTTGCTCACAGTCAAGATGTCACATCCTGCGAGGATAGCCAATGTTCCAAAAGTGTGCCGACTTGTGTGAAATCCGAGAACCTTTGTAATGCCAGCTCGTTTTGCCATGTGCTTCAAGGCTCTGTCACAGTTGCAGATTTGCGGTGTGTTAAACACAAGGCTATCTTCACTTTTATCTTCCTTGTCGGGCAACCATTCCAATGCCTTTTTGCCTAATGGTATCAGAATGGGGTGTTTGGTTTTCTGCATACGAGGCAGATAGATTGCCAATCCCGCATCAGTTTGGCGAATATCCTTCCATTTTAAGTTGGATATGTCGCTATGTCTTAAACCAGTAAAGCAACAGAACATATAACATTGTTTGGTTGCAGGACTGCCTGTTTCTACGGAAGCCAATGACATGACCTCTTCTTTTGTCAATGCAACGATATTACTCTCTGCCTTGCTGACCCTTTCCCTTATATCCAATGAAGCAAAAGGATTTGCACTTATCAGACCGTTTCTGACAGCCTTGTTCAATATGGTGTTGAGTGTGGTCTGCATTTGGTGCATGGTGGACTGTGCCAACTTCTGAGGGTTGCTTGGAGACTTTGGCGAAACATAGATGTCCCTCATATAGTTCAAGAAGCCCATATATACGTTTTTATTGAAGTCTATCAACCGTATGCCACTTTTATGGCTGTATTTCATATATTGGTGCATGATGGCTATCAGCTTCCATACATTCTTGATGTAGTTCTGAGAATACGCTTGGCTGTCAATCAATCCCTTGTGATAATCAAGCAGCCATTCATAGAAAACAGGCGATGCCTTTCTTAATGCCGTTTCATCTGAAGACTTTGCCTCCTTACGAATACCAAGGAGTCTTTCAGCCTTTATAGCGACCGCCTTTTTCATGGCGTTCTTGTTCTCTCGCTTTGCGTCTTCGTTCACCTCTGGAACAAGGTACAAATGCAGTGACTCATATTCCCTTTTACCATTCTCATAGCAGTCAAGGTATAGCGACTGACTGCCATTTTTTAACACTCTTGTTCTTATCTCTATACTCATTTTCAGTTACCTTTTTTATTAGTGCTAATCAAATAGATTATCAACCTTGTTGACCGCCTCCACTTTTTTCTCGTCCACTATCTTGCTGTATATCTGTGTTGTAGCGACATTGCTATGCCCCAATAATTTGCTTGTTGTATAGATGTCAACTCCAAGTGTCAGCATCATCGTGGCGAAGGTGTGCCGTGAGCAGTGAAACGAGATGTGCTTTTTAATATCAGCATTTTGCATCCATTTACGAATGTCGTGACATACCGTTGGAGTGCCTGGCAAAGTGAATATCGGCTCGTTCGGGTCTTCCTTTTCATTAAGGCAGTTCAGAGCCTCTTTTGATAATGGAACATTTACGAGTTTGTTTGTCTTCTCCATGATCGTGCGGACAAACTTTGTCTTTCCGTCAGATGCGAGAAACACCTTGTTCCATGTGAGCGCACGTACATCACCCAAGCGCAATCCTGCAAAGCAAGAGAAGATAAATGCCTTTTTTACTTCCGTGTTGGCGCATTCCGCTTTCATAATGGCTTTCAACTCGTCAATGGTCAGATATTCTCTTACGCTTTCGGCTGGCTGATGCTTCTCCTTAGCATCCAACAGTTTCATTGGATTGCTTGCTATGATACCCTCACGCACTGCCTTATTCAACGCTCCATTGAATACCGCTTGATGATGATGTGCGCAACCTTGACTGATAACAGCTGTAGCGTCTTTCTTCACTCCATGATGTGCCGTTTTCAAAAACTTCACGAAGCCACGGCAAAAATCAATATCTATTTCTGACAAACAGATATTGATGTCGCCAGTCGTGGCAAGGTACTGTTCTATCTTGTGGCGCATCTCCTTTCTGCCTTTCAATGTGGATTTGGCAAAGTTGCCGTCCGACTGCTCATATTTGCAGAGCCAAGTCAGCAGTGGCATATTCTCCTGCTTGATTTTCTCCCATTGTTTGATGCCACGGTTCTGCAGCCCCAATATTCTTTCAGACTTCACCTTGTTTGCCACTTGCATAGCGTGCCTGTTCTGGTCTTTTGAAATCGGGTCTTTCTCTGGAACGAGGTAGAGCGACAGCGACTCGTATTTTCTGACACCATCCGAATAAATGTCGAGATAGAGGCTGATATTTCCATTCTTCAACTTGCGCTGACGAATGCGAACAGGCTCTTTCGGTTTTGATACTTTCTTTTGTCTTCCCATGCTGTTATATGCTTTTATTTGTTTCTATTTTATGCCCCCATTCGGGTTTCTCTGAGGTCAAAGTTATAAAGATTATTTTGTTTCGCGTAACAAACGTGCAACAAAAATGCACCAAAAATAGATTTTTAACAGTCAAGGAAATAAAAGAAATCAAATCAAAGAAGTATCTGTGTATCAATGCGATAACGTGTATTTCTTTTGATTTATTACGACTTTGTTTTATGCCATAATATCCTCTATTTCGTAGGCTTCTATGTACTGCTACTGTTTGACATCGTATTGTGCATTCAGGTCGAGAACCTTGCTGCAATCACTGTCAATGAACAGACTATGGCATCATATCTACAGAACTCATTCTTCTCAGCAGGTTACTTGATGGCTGCATCTATAGTGGCACTCAAGTGCTTGAACCTTGTTCCAGACTTGGCTGCATGGATGATTCCTGAAGGTGAGACAGCATTCTCAACCCGAAATTTCGGTGAAGGTGTTGCTAGTCAGGCCAAGATGTCTGCAACTGGTGCAATGACCTCTATGATGAGATAATATAAACGTAAAATAATAATTATGAAGATTGAAAAGAAGATCGAGCATTGGCTCAAAGATGAGAATTTTTGTGATTACTGTAACACAAGAATCAATGAAGAAATAAAAGAAATTCTATTGAATGGTGCGTATGACCACTTCTTTGAACTATTGGATGAAGGCTTCGATGGAAATGACGAGTACGTTGTTCCATTGGTAGAATACTTATCATGCAAACTTCACTATGCCAAGCTATTGAAGAATAAAGCTAAAAGAGAAAGTATCATCTGGTGGGTATTTACTCAATTGAATTATGAGGGCTTCTATACAAGAGTATTCGCAACATACTTTGATCCATTGGTAAAGGAGACCAATATCACCATTATTAAGATGCTGAGAAAAGATTATTTGCTATTACAAAAACAAAGTGCATAAGTTATGGTAATCAAGAATTTGGAAAATAAGATAAAACTTGTCGGAATTATATGTACAGCATTCCTGATTGGATGTATTCTGATAAGCGTTTCCAGCATTTGGACAGCCCGTACAATGGTTACAGATGCTCAGAAGAAAGTCTATGTACTTGATGGCAATATTCCTATCCTTGTCAATCGTACGACAATGGAAGAGACACTTGATGTAGAAGCCAAGAGTCATGTTGAAATGTTTCACCATTACTTCTTTACACTGGCTCCTGATGACAAGTACATCAAACATACAATGGAAAAAGCCATGTATTTTATTGATGAATCAGGGTTAGCCCAGTACAATACTTTGAAGGAACGTGGATTTTATTCTAACATTTTAGGTACAAGTGCCGTCTTCAGTATCTTTTGTGACAGTATCAAATTCGATAAGCCTAATATGGAGTTTACCTATTATGGTAGACAGCGAATTGAACGACGCAGTAACATCCTCATGAGAGAATTGGTGACTACAGGTAAACTGATGCAAGTTCCTAGAACAGAGAATAATCCTCATGGCCTTTTGATAGTCAATTGGAGAACATTGATAAACAAGGATATTGAACAGAAGACAAAGTCTAACTATTAAGCCTCATTGATATGAATGTTAAAGGTTTCAGAAGGATGCTCTTAGGCGAAAAGATGCCCGATAAGAACGATCCACAGTATAGAGAACGCTATGAACGTGATGTAGATGCTGGTCGTAAGTTCGCAAAAGCTGTAGGTATAGACAAGGCTGCTGCTAAAGTCCAACTCTTTGCAAACAATCATAAGAACTTGTTCTTGATAATCATTTTCAGCTTTATGATAGGTTGTTTTGCTTGGAATATCTACAGAATAACAACAGTGTATAATAGGCCAGAGAGTCAGCAGACGGCAACTGAGCGTCAAGATAGCATCTTACGCTCACGCCATAGTTTGAACAATAAACAAACAATTGAAAGATATGAAGATAACCGATAAAATTAATTTCAAACAGCCCAAGTACATGTTACCGGCTATCCTTTATATTCCGTTGTTGGTTGCATCATATCTCATATTCGACCTATTTGGTGCAGAAAAAGCTGAGATACCTGATGAAACCCTTCAGACAACAGAATATCTGAATCCAGAGATACCAGATGCTGCTATTCGTGGTGATGGTATCGGTAGTAAGTACGAAAATATGACCAAGTCCTTTGGTAAGATTGCCGATTATTCTGCGGTTGAGACCATCGAGCGTGAAGACCCGACAGAGACAAAAGAGAGTTATGAATCCCAATATACGGAGGAAGACATTGCCCAAATTGTAGAGAATACAGACGAAGAGGCTATGACCGAAGCCAAGAGAAGAGAGCAAGAAGCATTGGCCGAATTGGAAAAAGCACTTGCAGAAGCTCGACTTCGTGGCCAGCAAACGGTATTAGAGAATCAACCAACAGAACAAGATACCATAAGCAGTTCCCCTCCTACCATAACGATGAAAGGTGAACTATCTGAAGACAGTAAGGCTGTAAACGCTATAAGTGAAAACGATGAAGCTTCGGAGGTGGTTAAGAAGGTCAAGACTTCGTCTGATTACTTTAATACGTTATCTCAAGAAGATAAAGAGCCTATGCTGATAAAGGCGATCATCGATGAAAACATAAAAGCTGTTGATGGTTCCAGGGTAAGATTACGATTATTGGATGATGTTGAGATAAACGAGACCATTGTAAAGAGAGGTACTTACCTATATGCCACACTGAGCGGCTTTTCATCACAACGAGTAAAAGGTAATATTACAAGCATTCTGGTTGGAGATGAATTGGTAAAGGTCAGTCTGTCTATATACGATACAGATGGACTTGAAGGATTATATGTTCCATCGAGTCAATTCAGAGAAACAGCAAAGGATGTGGCAAGTGGAGCCATGAGTGGTAATATGACCATCAATAGCGGAAACTATGGAAACAGTTTTTCTCAATGGGGAATGCAAGCTATTCAGAACGCCTATCAAAAAACAACAGGTGCAATAGGCAAAGCCATCAAGAAGAACAAGGTAAACCTGAAGTATGGAACATTCGTGTATATCATTAATAGTAAAGAACAGAAACAAAATTAAGGTTATGAAACTCGGAAAAATATTTAGCGTAATGAGCCTTGGATTGGTATTCTCTTCACAAGCATTCGCACAGCAAACCTATCAGGAGATAGAACAGCTGACCGTCAATGAGTCTGTAACAACTGTAATCACTGCATCAGAACCAATTCGTTTTGTGGATATATCTACCGATAAGGTTGCTGGCGATCAACCTTTAGATAATGTCGTAAGATTGAAACCCAAAGAACCAGGCCATGAAGATGGTGACGTATTGGCTATAGTAACGGTCGTTACGGAACGATACAGAACGCAGTATGCGTTGGTATATACCACACGAATGACAGAAGCTGTAATAGATAAAGAGATCCAACTTCAGGAAATGAATGCATATAACAATCCTAAAATATCCATGTCTACAGCTGATATGGTAAGCTTTGCCAGACAAGTTTGGAACTCTCCTGCAATGTTCAGGAATGTGGCTCACAAGGAGCATAGAATGGAAATGAGGCTGAATAATATTTATGCTGTAGGAGACTATTTCTTCATAGACTTCTCGATTGAGAACAAAACTAACATCCAGTTTGACATAGATGAGATAAGGGTAAAGTTGGCCGATAAGAAAATCAATAAAGCTACTAATTCTCAGATTATTGAACTCACGCCTGCATTGATCCTTGAGGATACAAAATCATTCAAGAAGGGCTATAGAAATGTGATTGTCTTAAAGAAACTTACATTTCCTAACGACAAAGTTCTCACTATCGAGATGACCGAAAAGCAGATTAGTGGCCGTAACATCAACTTGAATATCGATTATGAGGATGTTCTTTCGGCAGATTCATTTAACAAGGTATTATTGGAGGAAAGATAGTATGAAGAGAATAATGTTTTTGATAGCAGCATTAGCCGTTATGGTAGGTACTGCAAATGCACAGAACCGTTCGGGAAGGCTGAGTTTAGGTACAGGCTTGTTGTATGAAAGAGGCATGGATTTAACCCTAGCCTATGAATATGAAACCAAGTATCATAATAGTTGGGAGTTCTTTGCTAATGCATATCTGAAGTGGGATGACTGCTCAGAATGCAACCATATCTGTCCCAAATCATTTTGGAACAACTATAACTCTTATGGATTTGGTGTAGCTTATAAGCCATGTGTTATTAGAGGAAGAAACCATCATGGCAACCTACGAATCGGAGCTTCAGCAGGAAGTGATACAAAGAGTTTTTTAGGTGGTTTTCATCTGGGATATGAACACAACTATGTACTCCGTGGCGGATGGCGTTTGTTTGCTCAAGTGAAGAGTGACTTAATAATTAAAGGCGAAGATCTCTTTAGGACTGGAGTTGTATTAGGAGTTAAGATACCACTAAATTAATGATTGATTATGAAGAAAATACATTTCATTTTGATTGCAATTATAGGACTTATGTGTGTAGCATGCGACAAACATATAGAAATGCCTGATTTGACATTGAAAACGGGACATGTTCTATGTACAGACGGAAGTCTATTGCCTTATAGTGATTATTCCAAATCAAAGAGAAGAGCTATTGCTGTAGTGTTTCATATCAACCATAATCAAGACGTACAAGGTGATGGTTATGCAGTATATTTGAATGATATATATCCAAGCGAGTTTGCCGACACTTTGGGTATTAAGCAAGGGACATCGTGTAGCATTACAGCCCATGATGGTAATGAGAATACCTACGCTCTTCTCAATACAGCAAAGGCTGCATCACCTTTAGCTGAATCAGTTTTTGCCATGTGGCAATATGGACAAAGTGCCTATATCCCATCTGTAGAGCAAATGAGGCTTTTGTATTCAGCTAAGTCTATTATTAACCCGATATTGGAACAACTTGGTGGAGAACCATTGCCCGATGAAGCAGATGATTGTTGGTATTGGACCAGTACCGAGGTTGACGGTCAAGATTCTCACAAGGCATGGCTCTACTCATTAGGTAGTGGTGCCATGCAAGAGACCCCCAAGTTACAAGCTCACCGTTCTCGTCCTATTGTAACATTAAACAAATAACTTTAACTCATGGAAGAAAGCAAGGAATTACAAGGTTTTTATAAGATATTCAGAGCCGTCATCTATATCTCTGTACTATTGGAGTTCTTTGAATATGCTATTGACCCTGCTACACTTGATAGTTGGGGCGGTATTCTATGCGACATACATGGACGAATCAAGAGATGGATGATATATAATGACGGAAATCTTATCTACAGCAAGATTTGCACGTTCATTCTGATTTGCATTACATGTATCGGAACCAGAAACAAGAAGAAGTTAGAGTTCAATGCCAAGAAACAAGTCATCTTACCATTAGCCTTTGGTTTGGTACTTATTGGTACATCCATTTGGTTATTCAATAATCCAATGGAAATGAGATTGTACACTCTTCCACTGAACATCATACTATACATGATAGCGTCTCTTATTGGTGTTATACTGATCCATATCTCTTTTGACAATATTTCAAAGTTCCTGAAAGAGGGCTTATTGAAAGATCGATTCAATTTAGAGAATGAAAGCTTCGAGCAATGCCAAGAACTTCAAGAGAACAAGTATAGTGTAAATATCCCCATGAGATATTACTATAAGGGAAAATTCCGTAAGGGATGGGTAAACATCGTAAATCCATTTAGAGGCACTTGGGTTGTTGGTACTCCTGGTTCTGGTAAGACCTTCTCAATCATAGAACCGTTTATCCGTCAGCACTCTGCTAAAGGCTTTTCTATGGTAGTGTATGATTATAAGTTTCCTACTCTTGCTACGAAGCTATACTATCATTACAAGCTGAATCAGAAGCAAGGAAAACTTCCTCAAGGTTGCAAGTTCAACATTGTCAACTTTGTAGATGTAGAATACTCTAAACGAGTAAACCCAATTCAACTCAAGTATATCAACAGTTTGGCTGCTGCATCAGAAACTGCCGAAACGCTTCTTGAGTCTTTGCAGAAAGGAAAGAAAGAAGGTGGTGGCGGTAGTGACCAGTTCTTCCAGACATCAGCAGTCAACTTCTTAGCTGCATGTATCTACTTCTTCTGTAACTGGGAGAAAGAACCATACGACAAGGATGGAAACATACTCACAGCTGAAAAGAATCAAGACCCACAAACAAAGAGGATGATTCCTACAGGAAGAGTCTTTGATGCTAATGGTAATGAAGTTGAACCAGCCTATTGGTTGGGCAGATACTCTGATATGCCTCATATTCTGTCATTCCTCAATGAAAGTTACCAGACTATCTTTGAGGTTTTAGAGACCGATAACGAGGTAGCCCCTCTCCTAGGTCCATTCCAGACAGCAATGAAAAATAAGGCCTTTGAGCAGTTGGAAGGTATGATTGGTACTCTGCGTGTCTATACTTCACGATTAGCTACGAAAGAAAGCTATTGGGTATTCCATAAAGACGGTGATGACTTTGACTTAAAGGTTTCAGATCCGAACAATCCGAGTTATCTCGTTATTGCCAATGACCCAGAGATGGAAAGCATTATTGGTGCTTTGAATGCTCTTATCTTGAACCGTCTTATTACTCGTGTAAATAGCGGTTTAGGCAAGAATGTGCCGGTGAGTATTATTGTCGATGAGTTACCAACGCTTTACTTCCACAAGATTGACCGTTTGATAGGCACAGCCCGTAGTAACAAAGTAAGCGTTGCTTTAGGTTTTCAGGAATTGCCACAGCTGGAAGCTGACTATGGCAAAGTTGGTATGCAGAAGATTATAACAACCGTAGGTAATGTCGTATCGGGTTCTGCTCGTTCCAAAGAGACATTGGAATGGCTTTCAAGTGATATTTTTGGAAAGGTTGTGCAGCTAAAAAAGGGTGTAACAATCGATAGAGACAAAACCTCTATCAACCTTAATGAGAACATGGATAGCCTTGTTCCGGCATCAAAGATTTCTGATATGCCTACAGGTTGGGTCTGCGGTCAAACAGCCAGAGACTTTGTCCAAACCAAAGTCGGTCCCAATGGTTCCATGAACATTCAAGAATCTGAGGAGTTTAAGACTTCTAAATTCTTCTGCAAGACAGACTTTGATATGACTGAAATCAAAAAAGAGGAACAAAACTATATATCTCTTCCTAAGTTCTACAAGTTCAAGTCAAGAGACGAACGTGAACGTATCCTATACAAGAACTTCGTTCAGGTTGGTGAGGATGTCAAAGCTATGATTAAGGAAATCCAGCAGTATAAAGTGAAGTGAGGCTCATCACCTCACTTTTTTATTTTCTGATGAAATGCTCAATAGCAGAATGCACCAATATGTAATGAGTCTTAGTTTGTTTGCACTGCTCCTCAAATGGGTTATAGTAACTCAAACACAAATCTCTATACAACTCAGGAAGTTCTTTCTTAATTTTGGATACTAATCTTTGGTAAGAACACTTTCTAGCTCCTTTCATAAGGCTATACCACTCATCAATACTAATACTTGCACAGTTGGTTTCGTAATACATAAGCACTTTTTTTTATTTCCTTCATGTTCAGAATATTTCATTTGGGAATTATTTTTGTGCTTACAAACTGAGAATATGTAAAATAAGACAAGGAATATTCTCATTATAACCATAGGGTCATTATGAGAATATATGTGTAGCGGTACTTGTCGATTGTACATCGAAGTAACTTTGCACATAAATAATTGATGCAAATGGATATAAAAAAAGCTTCCGTTATGGGAAGCCTTTAGTTATTTAATATGCCATCTAAAACGCATAAAAGTGGATGTATCATAATGGTTTGTCATAGCGACTCGAAGTTTTACAGTCATAGCATCAACTTTATCAGCACATTCATCTTCCATATCGAACAACTGACGTTGTTTCTGACGTAATTGCTTTGCTATTTTTGCTTCGTTCTCTTGAAGTTCAAGTTTCAATTTTGCATTTCTTTCTTTACGAATTTGTTTTTTCAATGCTTCATCTTCTTTGCGAAGAGCAATAACTTCATTCTCTAGTGAGTAAACTTGATCTTCTGCCCAAGCTTGATATTTATCAATCTCAAAACTAACGTATTCTTCAGATTTGCTATAAACATCATGCTTCAAGTCATACAATTGTTGCTCATATAATTCGGTCAACAGCTCTTCAACATTGTCTCCAGACCATGTAGATTCGTTAATAGCATTTGCTTCAAACAATTTTTTTAGAAAATCTGGTGAAAGATTCTCTCCATCATCAGTTTTGCTACAGAAAAGAAGATGTTCGTGTGAATCCAATTCATTATAAGCCTTTACTTTATATACGACAGCTACACCTGATTTACCTTTATACTTTTCCAACAGAACTTGTCTAGATGATAAATTGTCAACCTCAAATTCAATACTAGCATCAGGAACAGGGGTCTCCAATGCTCTGCTTATAATATATTCACCAAGAGGATGCGTTACTCTTAATTGATGAAAATCTCCATGGTCTTTGTTTAATATGTAAGTACCAGATGGTATATTATTATTTATTGATTCAGGTAAAACAAAAGTAAGATTTTCATTATCAATTTCAGTAATAGAATCTTTCAAAACACTCTTGGCAAGTCGCCAAAAATGACGATTATAAGAATTTACTCTATCACGATCTTCGCTCTGTCGAATCTTTAGCTTATCAACAACCTCTTCATCAAAGTTTTCAAGTAAAGACTTTTTGGTATCTTTAATTCGTTGTTGGATAATCTCTTCCAATTCGGACTGAAGTTGATTAAATGCAGCCTCAATTTCTCTTTCTGTACGACAAGTTTGGTAAATATGATTAAGCTTCTTCTCAAAATCAACTCCAGACTCCAGTGAGCCTAAAACTTCGTCACTACTACCAAATACGCCTTCAAAAAGATTAAACTTGTCATTCAGTAATTCATAGACTCTACAATCAGCGTAATTCAACTGATTGACAAAGTTCACTACAACCACATCAAATTTTTGTCCATATCTATGACAACGTCCAATTCGTTGTTCTATTCTTTGAGGATTCCACGGCATGTCATAGTTAACAAGAAGTGAACAGAATTGTAGATTTATACCTTCAGCACCTGATTCTGTTGCAATCATGATTTCAGCATCTGTCCTAAAATAGTCAACCAATGCTTGTTTTCTATCTATAATTGTTCTTCCTGATATACGCTTGGAACCTGCATATAGAGACAGCCATTTTCGATAGATGGATTTCGAATCATCATCATTATTTGAGCCATTAAAGCAAACGACTTTACCTTGGTATCCGTTATTCTGTAGGAATTTTTTTAAATACTCTTGAGTTCTACGGCTTTCAGTGAAAATAAGAGCCTTTTTAGGTGCTCCAAGCATCTCGTTTTTATGGAATGTCTTTTCCAGAGCAATGAGTAATTGCTTTGCTTTAGTCTCATTTACTATAGCCTTTGCCTGCTCCTGATACATACGTAGTTCAGCTATCTCCATATCAATCGCATCGGAGACAGCTGGGTTCATACCTTCGTTTATTTCTTCTTTCTCATCATCAAGTGTTACTTCATAATCATTTTCAACCGTAGACATGGCCGATAACAATTCACCAGTAACTTTGTAATGTTCTAGTCGTTCAATAAAACGCTGTAAAGTATAACTTAACGCATATGCAGAAGAAGACATTATCTTTCTGACAATTAATGACAACATAGGCCTTACCTTCTCAGGAATGCCATATGTTCCTGGCCGTTGAAGATATTCGCTAATATTTTCATACAATTGCACTTCTTCTGGAGAAGCTTCATATTCTTGTACAAATGCTGTTCTCTTGGTATAGTTGACATATTCTTTGACCTGTTGACGCAGTGTTCTGTGTACAATATGTGACAATCTACCTTTGAGTTCTCCAAACTTCGCGGAGTCTCTAGTCGTAATCATATTGTACTGTTCATTAAATGAGTCAACTGTAGAAAAGAAATGTGGATCGATAATGCTTATTAAGCCATAAAGTTCCTTTAGGTTATTCTGTAATGGCGTTGCAGTTAACAAAACCTTTTTATAATGTTTGAAAGTATTCATCATTGTGTTTCCAATGATATTGGTCCTTTTATAAACATTACGCATTTTGTGAGCTTCGTCAAATACGACCAAATCCCAATCAACCAATTGAAGTTCTTCAGAATGCTTAATTGCGAAATTATATGAGCAGATTATGATATTTCTACCATCTTCAAACGGGTTATTGCCCAACTCCTTGATTTCTTTATAGCTTTCATTTTCGAGAATCACTGATGGCAAGTAAAATTTCTCCATCAATTCGAGATTCCACTGGTTTCTCAAAGATGCAGGAACAACAATAATTATTCGCCTCTTATGTTCTGCCCATAGTTCTGAAAGAATAATACCAGCTTCAATAGTTTTACCCAAACCTACTTCGTCTGCCAATATTGCCCCTTTACTTAACGGAGATTTAAAAGCAAACAAAGCTGCTTCTACTTGGTGAGGGTTCATATCAACTTTAGCTTCAGACAATACACCAGTAAATCGACTGTCATCGCTGGTCGACTTCTTATGGGATAAGTCCCACGCATAATAAAGCTGTTGAGCTGGAGTTATGCTATTATTCATCTTACTTCTTTTCTATCTTAATAGAATACTCTGGTGACAATGCATCGAACTGTTCTATCTTTGCACCTCTCCAATATTTCTTAGCTATCTTCAAGCAGTCCTCTTTAAGTCTGTCATCAACCATAGGATTTGCTTCCTTACCGTATATATCCCTAATTCTTTCATATGACTTCTGCAAATCCAAGTCTATGATTGAAATTCGAACAATATGGTATTTCTCATTAGGATGCTTCTGCATAAACATGTTCTGTGAACGATGTAAATAGAATGGAGCAGTACCTTCTTTGAGACTATACAATGTTGTTTTAACATCGACATAAGTCCTGTCAGTAATATTATGGAAGTCATAATCACCAACACCCTCTATTGCAGCATACTTATATTCCTTACCTTGAGCCAAGAGATATTGCTCATAAATAAGTTCACCGATATAACCGATTGTTTGACGTACTTGTGATTCTTGAGTTTCATCTTCAGCGTCTTCCATTTCATGTAGAATTTCAAGGATCTTATCCTTCTTGTCAGCAAGTTCCATCAATTCATCTGCATCGAAGGAGTCAACCAATTCTTTAACAGTTTCAAGTTTATCCTCGTCAACTTTTAAGTTGGCATCATTTCCTGAATTATTATCACTATTGCGTGACGTATCAGAAGTCTGAACAATCGTAGCGATATCAGTACCTTTCTCCTCAGCTATTTGCTCAAGTTTTTCCAATTGGTCCACATATAATCCCTGCAATACGATAAAAGGTTGTTGGAAAAATTCCATGTCTGCAATATGCTTCTCTATCATTTTTATGGCAGAGAGCTTTTCAGGATTAGGATATTGGACAACCACCAATCCATTGGTGTCATAGCCAAATTCCTTGTTATCTATTGCCTTTGAGAAAACCTGTTCCCTGTTTTTTAGCATCGTGAAGTTTATGCCAATAGGTTTCTTTGATGTTTTAATCAAGATTCCCCTGGATTCCGGCATAGTCTTCCAAATCATATAAGGTTCAGAGGTAATTTCTTTATAATCACCTTCGTGAGCTTTGACAGACACTTCCAGTTTTGGTGCTTTATGAAGTTTATGCTTAGAAAGTAAATCTAACCCTTCATATGCGTACACTTTCTCACTGACAAAGAAGTTCTGAACTTTCTTGTCGTTCTTCAACATATCCAAGAATATTGGTGTCCAAGAATAGATAGACAAGAAACAAGACTCTTTATCATATTCCTCTAGAGTAAATGTAGGACAGATAGAGTCAAGTGATTTATCTCGACATTCAACATTGCCCGTATATCTTAAGAATACCATGTTGTCTATATCTTCTGGTAGTTTATCGATGATACGTTTAATATTCTTGTAGGCATTATCACCATAAACGTATGTAATTTCAGCATTCAACAACCAGTTTAGTGTTGAATCAGTCTTATCTGCGTCCTCAAAATCAGGAATAGCTATAGCCTCTTCGTTATCACGAATGTGTCTTCTTACAGAAATGTATGATTCACTGTCAGTTCTGATATTCTCAAACAAACCGATAGCATCCACATTCTGTTCCAACCATTTTTGCATCTCGTTGGGAAGCTTTTCTTCGTCATTAAGCAAAGACTGCTCTGCAAAAACTTGGGCCTCTGAATCAAAGCCTGAAATCTTGAAATATTCATCAAAGCCTCTATACTGATTAACTTTAATCATAGATAAGGCCTCGCTAAGACTCTCTTCATTATTTATTTCAAGGTTGTAATAATCAGAATCTTCATTAAGTGAGTAATCAAGGCAGAAACGAAGTTGCTCTATAGACAAATAAGTATTTTTAATCGCATCATATATCTCTTTGCAAGAAACTATCTCCTTCTTGTCGCCATAGAATACCTCCTTAAACCAGTCTGCATCATTGGCTGAAGGTAGACAACTCAGGAATGAATCGATATGCTCATTCTCCTCTTGATAATCACCATTTAATGCATACAGACTATACTCATGATCATAAGCAATAAAAACACTATCCTTTATAGTTTCAGGAAGTACTTCATTCTTATGCCTTATACAATCAAAAATTGTTTGTTTAAAATCATTTTCTTCATTGTCACGAGATACAGCAAATTTGATAATCTGCCAACGTATATCTGAATCTGAAATCTTATGGTCTATTGATATTGTAGACAATGAATTTATGTAATGTTCAACAACAGCAGAACTACAATTTCGGATAAGCGGGAAAATTAGATTCTTATCTGAAATCTTATCTACGACTGATTTTGCAAAGTCATCACGAGTAATATTGAAAGCATTTGTCTCAGACGGAATAAGAGTTTGAACCTTTTGAGGTATATAGTAAAAACCAATTTCCAACAAAGCTCTTCTTAAATCCGTACCCAAGTCATTTGTATAGTTCTTACCGCCATTTAGTGACTGAACTCTGAAACTGTTTTCATCACCAATAACTCTATATTTTAGCAAGAATCCATCAGAAGATATCTTGGATAATATTGCCAAAGTGTCAAAATCAATGTATTGATTAGGATTAACCAAGTCATTGACATATAAGGTATTCATCATGAATGGTGCGGAACTCAACACCTTCTCGTACTTATATGGCACAAAGTTATAATCAGAATATGAGATTTGAAGTTTTTCATATTCCGCTTCAGATAACTTTTCAAAGTTTTCTACATTCTGACATGGTTCATCTTTGGGTTTACCTTCCTCGTCAAGATAAAGTCGAAGCAGAGAACCTGCTACTGATACACCTCCTGCCTTGTATGCATTCTGTATATCTCTCAGATAAGCATCAGTATCATCGCCCCATCCATCTTCTCGCTTAATATCATTAAAATGTTTTACTATCCAATTCCATAGAGCAGTATCATCCCCTTGTTTGTCGATAAGCCAATCTTGTTGTTTGACACATTCTGGTATACTACCCTTAATGCGGAAATTATCGAATAAGATGGTTCCTTCCAAACGGTCTTCAAACAGTTCAGAGAATGGTAAATAATCTCCTCGCCAGTTCTGGAGAACTGCTATATCATTTTTAATTTCATCTTCGTAATCAGACTCATTTTCAGCAAGCATACAGAGAGTTTGACAAGCAGCATCTCTGCCCATCGAAGTTTCTCTTAATTCTGCAAGATTAGCTTTTATCTTATCGAAGAGAATAGAATAATCGTCCGAATCATATTCCTCGCACATTGGTTCTACTATATACTCTTGACCAACAAATATCGGTTCTGTATCCTGAGCCATATAGTAAACATTGATGTCAGAAGTCAATTCCTCCCATGAGTATAAGTTATTCTCATTAGAACGGAACACTGGTATTTCTTCTATTTCTGATAGGCAATCGAGACAATTATTATGGAAAAGCTTATAATCTTCCTTTGACATTCCCTTTATCCAAACTGATAATTTTTCGTCGTCTGCCATTTGAAGCATTTCTGCAAATCCTAATACGCGAACTTTCTTATCAAAGTGGAATGCATATTTTTTTCTACTGTCACCATCGATCCAGTGAAGATTGTCAATTCCTATGTCTTTTAATAAAACATTAGTTTCTTTCTCTTCTTCACAAACTTCTTCAAATGGTACGTAAGTCCCCTCTGATGTATAAGCATACTCATTCAAGAACGGACGAATAACATCATAGAAAGCTCGTCTTATTTTCTGTTCGTCTTCAGAATTTTCTTCTGGACGAGAAGAAATCAATGATTGGTAGATATAATCAAACTTTTCTCTGTTTGTTTCTAACAGTGACTTTAGTTCTTCAACCAAGTGAGTGTAAGCAAGACGCAATTGGTCGCATGTCTTTTCTGTATCACTTATACGCTGGCGGCTATCGTCAACTTCCAAAATTTGGCTATCAAGGATAAAACCGAATCTATATTTGGTTTGAAGAATTGGCAAGCCCTTAAAGAAGTTTACAACATTCTTTTCGGCAAAAATGGGATTGAAAGCAAAGTGATAATGGAATTTGTTACCACCTTCCTCGAAATCGATGAATAAAGAACGAACAGAATGTTGTTCAACCTCTTTACCCATCACGTATATATGCTTCAATGATTTTCCTTCATTTCTCTCTTGATCAGCTGTAATCGAAGCAAAACCTCCTAATCTTGCACGAACGTTTGCAATATTATTATCTTCTATAATAGCCTCGTACTTCCCCTTACCTAACGGTATAATTAAGGCCGTACCACGAGTTAGGAACGACTTGTTTCGTGGAGGGTCAACCAATTCGTTGAAGGCTTTAATAGCTCTCTGAGCCTCTTCGTTGGAGAATTTATCAAGATCTTGTCCCGGAGCTATAGGATAATAGCTCATAAGAATTTTTGCAAATAAGATGTTGTTCTCTACATCATCTGCTTGTGCAGGAATCCATTCATCATCATTGATAAGCCATGCATCAAGTTGAGACATATTATGCCAACTTACCAAATAAGGACCTTTCTTGTTGTTTATTATAGCATCCTTAAGAAGTTCTTCAGTATTGACGTTGTGGTTAATATCAGCAAGCAGCGTATAAAGGAGCTTTGAACCTTGTCCATATTTACCTAACTTTTCATCATCATTAAGCTTGAGAGACTTACCTTTGGCCAAGAAATTATATAATTGTCCGTCTCTAGGTTCCTCTCCTTCAGGTAATTCAAAGATGTCTAGGTCAGTAAAGAAAGGTTCTCCATTATTCAATACGATCAAGAAATCTTGGTTTGCATAGAAAAGAAGAGTGTCCGCACTTGCATCATATGCATTCTGTACAAACTCATAAAACAACTGCTCTTTTGCATTATTTGCAAAACTCGCCGCACCTGTTATAAGAGCATCAACTTTCTGTCCTTGACCACTCATCATATTCAAAAAGTATTCTCGATTAGAACCAACAAGTTCTAATGTTTCATTACCTTTTGAAATCGCCTTTATATATTGTCTGAGGTCTCTAACTTTCATAATTCCTCTAGATTATTTGATGTATGGAATAATCTGTATAATAAATGTCTTATTCAACTCTTCTTGACCAGGAGTGTTGGGATATCTACCTTGTCCACCGAAACCTGAACCAGAGATAAATACTTCACCCTTCATGGATTCAATGGAACTAATTATACCGTTCTTCTTCCATAGATTGTATAAACTCAAAGCTCGTTCATAGCTTCTAATCTCCATCGTTTTCCAAACTGCCTGATCAGCAGCCTGATTCTCGGCTTTCGAACCCTTGTTCAGATGTCTTGCAGCACGTCCTTCAATGATAATCTTAAAGGAAATATTAACAGACTCTTTGAACTTGGACAATATCGTATTCACCAATTCTTCTCCGGCCTTAACAAATACCTCTTCTTTATCCGCTGGGATATTAGCAAGATTAGGTTCGAACATAATATCAGATTTACATTCAAATCTCTGATACTGTTCGTTGTAGTGGAAATATTCACTTACTAATGATTTCTGAGCTTCGTTGAACTCACGAATCATTCTTGACTGTTCAATAGTAACTTTGATATTGCCACCATCACCACCAATAGCACCTGTCACTTTGATATATCCATACCAAGCAACAAGACTGGTTATAATGAACACAACCAAAAAGCCTGACATCAAGTCTGTATAATTCTGCCAGAAGTTATGTTCTTCACCTTCGTTTTTGAAATTCAACTTACTCATTTGTTCGCAATTCTATTAAGTTGACTCTCAAGTTTCTGAAGCATTTCAATAGTAGTGCTAATTTCATTGATATGAGAAATCAAGTTTTCAATACGCTCTTGTCTTTCTTCCATTACGGCAATGACTTCATCAACCTTTTCATTCGTATGAACAACATGCTTCATGCTATCATTGATAGTAGTAAGCATGTTCTCTTGACTCTCATTCATTCTATGAGCAGTATTAACAGCGTCAATATATGCTTGAGCTGCACTCTCATAGTTACCCTTAATATTGCGAACATGGTCACTGATATAAGCATAGCTCTTTTCCAATGCTTCTACATTTGTGACAATAGCAGTGCTAAGTACATTAACTTCATCTGTTACAGCCTTCTGTAAGTCTGTTACGAATGTAGAAAGTGAGTTACGTAATTCAGTACTTACTTCACGATTCATGGCAGTACTGCTTTGTAGCATTTCCTGATTTACTTCTGTATAAGCATCCTTCAAGTCAACCATCTGCTGCAAGCTGTTAGCACTTTGCTCCTGAATCTTTTCATATTCAGCATTCATCTGAGCATTCATCTTTTCTGCAAACTCAGAGTTTTGGCTTGAAAGTCTTTCAGACAAAGCATCGTAATTAGATACAATAGCAGTAAGTCTTTCATCCTGACTTGTACGTAAAGTAGACAATGCAGAAGTCATTTGAGTACACAATGCGTTAATCTGTTCTGTTACTGTATTAGAAACAGATTGTAGTTCGGTATTGGTACCATCTATCATTTGCTGAACATTGGTCTTTTGTTCCTCAAGTAGACCTGTAGATAGAGATGACATTTTCTGAGTCAAAGTTTCTAGGGTATCAGCACACTTCTTGAACTGTTCTTCACCGAAGTCTTTAATGTTCTGTTCAATCTGTCCATGCATCTTTGTGAAGATGTCGTCCATACGCTTAACAAAGTCATTAATAAACTGCTCAAGTATCTTGCTTTGTTGGCTGATAGTTGTATTAAGTCTTTCATTATAAGTCTCATTTTTAGCTGCTTGGTCTACCAACTGTTGAGAAATTCTAGAAAGTTTTCCATTAGTCTGTTCAGTCAATAGAGTTAAGCTATGAAGACACTCCTCTGGACTTTTCTTATCTACTTTTTCATCAAGTTTTCTATCTTCAAACGAATACCAAATTTTACATACAGCAGTAGCGATGAAAGCTGAAATAAGACCTGCAATAGATGATGTAAAAGCAGGAACCAAACGTGTAATAATAGTATCAATTTCTAGATTGTCCTGATTTATATCACCCAATGAATTACAGATGGCAACAAAGGTTCCTAACAAACCAAGTGAGGTGAAAAGACCAGGAAGACTATTCAACAATTGTCTTGATCTGTTCTTGTAATACACACCAATGAATATTGCAGCAATTATCGCACTTGCTACAAATACTCCTTTACCTGTAAGTAGACCAGCTAAAGGTCCAGTCAACCATTGAAACTCAATTTCGTTCATGTCTATTGTTTTGATATAATACTCCTAAATTAAAATATGTACTGCAAATGTAACCCATTTTAAGGATATCTGCTCAAAATCCTATAAAAATTTGCATAAAAAGCAAATTCTTTGATGAATTTTCGACGATTATTTTATAATTTCATCTATTTTTGCATCAATAAAACTGAAAAAACATGGATAATAAAGACATTAACAGAATTAAAGTCGTGCTTGTAGAAAAGAAGCGGACTGGGAAATGGTTAGCTGAAGCTTTAGATAAAGATCCGGCAACAGTTTCCAAGTGGTGCACAAATACAGCACAGCCTTCACTCGAAACGTTAAGGCAAATAGCCAAATGTCTTGAAGTTGATGTAAAGGACTTACTCAACTCACAGAATGAATAGATCACTCGCATATCCTTTAGTTTTATTCTAATGCAAAAGTACTCATATAATTGCGAGTTCGGAAGACATGACCGAGAGATGGACTAAAATGGATATGCGTATATAAAAAGAACCAATTACTTTTGCAAGTTATGGCAGACCAAATCAATAATGAGCAATCTAACTTCAGTGAAGTAGTGCTCGGTGAGAATGAAATTATTTGCTCTTTAACCAATAGAGTTGTCAAAGCTACAGATAAAGAGCTTACTCTTCAGTCTATGATTAACATGATGACTGAGGAGTACGACTTTTCTACCTCTGACATGGAGAGAGACTTCAAAGTTAAGTACGAGGACTTTGACGAAGGTAAGACCAAGAATCAGAAAGTTGATTTGGCTATCTTTGAAGAAGGACGTGCTCATGATGTTGCTAATTTGATTAGGATTATCATCGTGGCCAAAGATTCCAAGGTTAAACCTGAAGATAAGAAGAACGGTGTAACCGCTTCATTGGAGGGTATTCTTGGAAGTACAGATTGTGACTTCGGTTGTTGGACAAATGGCGAAGATTTGCAGTACCAGTATTCTTCTGAAGATGCTTTTGGACAAACCACCATCGAATCTATCTCTGACTTCCCTGCTAAAGGTCAGACTTTGGAAGATCTCGAAGCTCAAGGCGAACGTGCCATGCCTCGTAAGCCGGCAAATGAATCTTTGGTAAAGACTTTTAAACGCTGCCATGACTATATCTATGGAAATGAGGGTATGAAGAAAACGGCATTTTGGGAGCTTCTTAATCTCATTTTCTGTAAACTTTATGATGAGAAACGTAGATTCTCTGATGCTAAAGCGGGTATAAGCTATCGTCGTCGCTTCTGGGTAGGCGTTAAAGAACAGAATACTGACGAAGGTAGAAAGGCTGTAGCAGAAAGAATCAAGGGTATATTCGAAGACCTTAAGGAAAGCAGCGTATTCAAAGATGTCTTTGATGGCAACGAACAAATCATGCTTTCAGATAGAGGTTTGGCTTATGTTGCCAGTGAATTGGCAAAATACTCATTCCTTGATGCAACTGTAGATGTTAAGGGAACTGCTTATGAGACAATTGTTAGCAATACTCTTAAACAAGAGGCTGGTCAGTTCTTCACACCAAGAAATATCATCAAGTGTATGGTTGAAATTCTAGACCCAGATGAGAATTGCCGTGTTCTTGACCCTGCATGTGGTTCAGGCGGTTTCTTGGTTATGGTTCTTGACCATGTAAGACATAAAATTGCCAGAAGGATGTATGGCGATTTGGATGATCTTCATCTTGAAGCCAAGCTTAACTCACCTGAGGTTGACGACTGTGTCCGTGAATATGCCGAGAAGATGATTTTCGGATTCGACTTCGACCCTGACCTCAAGAAAGCAGCACGTATGAACATGGTGATGGCTGGTGACGGTCATTCAAACATATACAATATCAATTCGCTTGATTATCCCTATGGTGCTAAACCCGATATTCCATTTATCGCTGAAGCCGTAAAGAAGAGTATCAAACAAAGTGCTGATAAAGATTACAAATTTACCACAGCAGAAAACAATGCTCAGGGTAAGTTCGATATGATCTTCACTAACCCTCCTTTCGGAGCTAAGGTAGAGGTAGACATTGAAATTGCTAAGAGATATGAGTTGAACAGCAAGGCTCCCGAAGTGCTCTTCATTGAAGCTTGCTACAACTTCCTTAAGCCTGGTGGTAAGATGGCAATCGTTCTTCCTGATGGTATTTTGGGCAATCCTAATACGGAAGAGGTACGTTTGTGGATTCTCAAGCATTTCAAACTCATTGCCAGCGTAGACTTGCCTGTAGAAACATTCTTGCCTCAAGTTGGTGTTCAAGCATCGTTATTATTTCTTCAGAAGAAAACAGATGATGAGATGTTAGTTCCAATTGAGAGTGAAGAATATGATGTTTTTATGGCTATTGTAGAGCAAGTGGGCAAAGATCGTAGAGGTGTTCCTATCTATGAAAGAGACGAAGATGGTTCGGAAATCTTATTCCCTCATATAAAACGATGGTTAGCATATAATGAATTCGGACGTGAAGTTGTTCGTTCTCGTAATGAACGTGTAAAGAGATTAGCTGACGATCTCCCAAAGGTTGCAGAGGCGTTTAGAAAATTTAGGTTCGATAAATTATGAAAACAAATATCATAAATACAAAAAGCATTCTTCCTAATTCTTTTCGTTTCGACCCTTCATTTCATCTAAGTGAGGCCATAATACTGGGAAAAGATCTGGATAATGTACCATATGAAAAGATTTCCATTAAGGACACCAACAGTAAGGTGTTCTTAGGAAATATTTTCTCTAGAATTTTTGTCAAGGACAAAGAACATGGTATACCATATCTTGCAGCATCAGACACTGTTCTTGCCGATATAAACACTGGTAGGTTCTTATCAAAAAAACAGTCTAAAGAACTAGCGTATCTAATGCTTAAAAAGGATTGGATTGTAATCACATGTTCTGGAACCATAGGTAATGTCACATATACCAACTCGACTTTTGAGAATCATATAGCGACTCACGATTTAATCAGAATTGTGCCTAATGACGAGAAAATTCTGAAGGGTTATTTATATGCTTTTTTGAGCTCTAAATACGGATACAATCAGTTGACGCAATCTCGTTTTGGCGGTGTCGTAAAACACATTAACGCAGATCATGTCAATGGAATAACGTTACCTTTATTCCCTGAACCTTTCCAAAAGGAAGTTGATGACTTGATTCAAGAATCTGCTCGCCTTAGAGAAGAAGCAACAGAAGCCTTAGAGGAAGCACATACACTTATTGAAGATAAATTCGGAGTAAGTGCTAAAAAGAAATCTTCTTGTGTGTCTATTTCATCTATAAGATCTTCTCACAATAAAAGATTTGAGGCTTTCTATCATACAAGCGAGAATAGGAACATTTACGATTATATTATTCAGAACTTCAAATATAAAACATTAGGAGACTTAACTTCAAAGATATTCAGACCTGGAATTTTCAAAAGAGAATATGTTGCTGATGGAGTTACATTTTTAGGTGGTGCCGATATATTAATGCAAATTCCTGATAGTGAAAAGAAATTGTCTTATAGACAAGTTGAGAAAATGCCAGAACTTAAAGTAAAAAGGAACTGGATACTTGTAACTTGTGGAGGTACTATTGGTAATACTGTTATCATCGACGGGCAACTAGAGAAATGCGTAATTTCTCAACATGTTATGAGAATTGTGCCTAAAGATGAAGTATTAAAAGGATATCTATATGCTGTTTTATCTTCCAAAATTGGACATAGTCTAATTACTATGCATAGTACAGGCTCTGTAATTCCACAGATAGAGTCACATCACCTAGAGTTAGTTCCAGTGCCTATTCTGTGTAATGAAGAAATGCTCTATATTGATGGATTGATTTCTACATACGTTGAGAAAATAGAAATCTCTAAGGAAAAAGAAATCAAAGCAAAATTCTTGGTTGAGCAAGAAATTGAAAAATGGAATAAGAACTAATACTTATTGCAATGTCACAAGTAAAGAGAGAAACCATAGAATGTCCAAACTGCCACAGAAAAGGTGAATTTGAACTTTGGGACAGTGTGAATGTGGATTTGGATCCGGAACTCAGAGAAAAGATTTTCAATGAGGAACTATTCCTGTACCACTGTCCTCATTGTGGACATGTTACAGGCATTCCTATGGATACTCTTTACCATGACATGAAGAATCAATTCATGTTGTTCTTCAGTTTCTTCAAAGAAGACGATTTCGACTATAAACCTATGGATATGGAAGTACCTAAATCTATGATGAAAGGTGACTATACTTTCCGTATGGTTTTCGGTTTGATGCAACTCAAAGAGAAGATTGTTATTCTTGAGCATGGCCTAAATGATGTTGCCGTTGAACGTCAAAAGTATATGATCAGCCATGTCATAATGCCTGAAATTGCTCAAAAAGGGTATGAACTTTACTTCGCTAAGGTTGATGAACCAAGTGAAGAATTCGAATATGGTGCTATCTACTACTTCTATGAAGATAAGGAGACTGAAGAAATCATGACCGTACGCTTTGCCATGGACAACTATTATGAGCATTGCCTTGCTTGCGAAATTGACCCAAGAATGAAAGTTGAGGGCTGTGTTTGTGTGGATCAAGATTGGATGAACTTAAAGTTTCAGGAGGACAAATAATGGCGAAGCACATAGAAGAATACGATAGCAACGGTTTAGCTAGAGTGTACGACAATGCTCAATGGTATCTTATTGATAAAGATTCAAACCAAGTCACTGAAGCATATAGCTACATCGAAGAATGGGGCGAAGGTTACTACAAGGCAGAGCAAGGTGCCAAAAAAAATATACTTCGACCAGATGGTTCTGTTGTGCTTGATCAATGGTATAACGATGTGTTCAAGGTACAACATGGCTTTTTTATTTTTGGTAATACAATCCGGAAATCAAAGACCAATCCTAAAACAAGATACATACAGGGTGTAGCACATGTATCTGGCATCATTGTATTCCCAATGATTTTTGAAAGAACTCAATGGTGTGAAGATGGTAAAGCAATTTATGCAGAGATAGATGAAAAGCCATATATACTTACATTAGATGGAAGTATTTATGACCCAGCTCATTCACATCTCCCCCTTAGAAAAAAAATCAATTGGCCTAATCTTTTTGAAAAGTTCGCCAATTGGACATTACCAGGTCTTCAGTTCTACTACAGAGATACTGATGCACGTGTAATCATAGAAACTACATATCATGTAGGAGATGTCTTGCGTGCCGGATTCCTATTGGATGCAACAACCCAACTATGGAAACCTGCTCACAGGACTCGTTTTATTATAGCAAGTGCCCATGCGGCACACTTCTTTGAAATAGAGGATTTAGTAAAAGCTAATCCTAACGTAAAGGAATGGAATTTATGTACCTTCCATTTCAATAGCTACTTCAAGGTGATGGATGTTTACGAAAAGGATGGATATAGACAAGTCTTTCTCTTGCATATTCCTCCTGCTGCTGCATTCTTCCTTGGACGCGATGAAACAGCCATCAACTTCATCAACGAAGCAACGGGGCAAGAAGGTTCACTTATCGAAATGGCACGAAAGAGCCTTGACGAAAAACTTAAGATGGATATTCATCCTCGTTCTTTAGATAAAGACTTTGTCAATCGAATGCATCATCCGATAGGTTTAGACCCAGACTTCTGGCCAGTTTCACCTTATCCTATGGAAGAACCTGTTGAAGGAGAACTAGCTTTCATCAGCAATTTGGTACATAAGTTATCTGAAGACAAGGATATAGAGGATTTTATAGTTGAAGAAGATAACTTCCCATTTACAGGCATCGAAGGCAGAGTCTGCGAGGATTGCATCTATGCTAAAGGTATTTGTGGCAATGGCGAAGGTTGTGGTCGTTTATTCATCAATTCGTTCAGAAACAGATACCTTAAGGGTAATTGCGAATATCATAAAACAGATATTTTCGAACCATCTCTTTACGAAGAATTAGAAAGCTTCAGAAAAAAGAAAGAAAAAGAGACAAGGGAGAAAACTGCTGATACATTTGCAGTTGGATTGCTGAATGATTTCATCAAGGAAAAACTTGATGGAAATATAGACAATCTCCGTACTTATGATTTGTCCAAGCTCAGAGATGATTCAAAATATGGTGACTGTAGCATAGAAAGAGCTCCAATTGTAAGAGCGATTATGGCGTTGGCTTTTGCAGACACATGGCCTGATCTCTCCGTCAATGCAATAGAAAAGTATGAGTATTGGTGTAGTCCAATCAATCACTATCAAAGATTGTTTGGCTCTAACATATTAGACCAATACTTTAAGGGTTTACAAAACTTCTCCCCTACTGTACAACAACATGAAAGAGCTTTAAATGTTGCCCATCTCATATATTCAATCGGTAATATGTGGGTACTTCCTAACAAAGCATCATTCAGCAGTTATCTTGATGATTCAAAATACAAAGGATATGTGGATAAATTCCTAAAATCAATGTATGATGTCTTTGTTGGAGCATCCAAAGTTGACCTTAATATGAAAGGAATCCTCTATAAGAACCGTAAGATGATGACTGAATATGAAGGTTTGGATGGTTGGAGAAAGTTCATAAAAATGATGATACTAGAGGACTATACGACTGATGCTATGGAACCGAAACCAATATTCAATCAGGTATGGTGCTCAATGAAAGGAATAACAAGAGAAGATTATTTTGAGGCATTCGATAAATACTGTTCATTCTGCGAGGAATCTATCCCAAAAAGAAGTGAACAGATTATTGAGAAATTAAAAGAAATCCTGAATTAAAATTAAACCTAATATATATGGCTAAGATTAAATGTCCACTTCACGACGATGGTCCTGTAAATGCAGGAGAACAGCGTTTACTTGATTATTTAAGCTTAAAGCTGCCAGAAAATTATTACATTGTCCCGAATGTAAATCTTCCAATTTCAGGACCGAACAATGTGATGAAATATTGGGAGTACGATTGTATCGTAATAGCTCCTCATGCCATATTCCACATAGAGAATAAGGATTGGGGTGGTAATCTTGAAGGTGATGATTTTGCTTGGTTCCGCAGTGGCCAAGAGGTGGCAAACCCACATAAAACTGCTGGACTCAAGACACGTATATTGGCATCAAAGATTAAGAATGCTCATCCAGATTGGAGATTCGGCCAAATATTTACTTTAATCACCTTAAGTAACCCACAACAATCAAAGTTTGGTTTAGATCCACAATGTGAATGTTACAAGCAAACATATACGTTGGGTAATGAATTGATTGACTTCTTGACTAACTATGATATGTTGGGCAGAAGACAATTTCAAATTTCAGACGTTCAGGAGAAGGTTGCAGACTATTTAACAGGTCAATCTGTTGCTGGTATTAGAGCTGCACGCACAGAGCTATTCAATTATAAGATTATTGAAAAGCTACAAGAAACCGAAGAGTTTACAGAATTCTTGTGCGAACCAAAGCTGATAGCCACTGCAAAGTATAAGATTCGTGAATATCCATTGGATGTTGCTGGCAAGAGTCCGACAGAGCTGAACAAGTTAAGACTTCAGGTTCAGAATGCTGCTATCGCCCAACAAAAGATTGGTATTTCTCCATACATCGTTCAGACAGATTGCCGTTTGAACGAAGAACAAACGTACTATTATGAGATAAGTCGTTATCAAGATGAAAGTACGCTTCGTTCTAAATTACGCTTAAAGACATTCAAGCAGACAGATAAGATAAACATTATTCTTGATGTTGCTAAAGCCTTAAAAGAGGCCCACAAAGAAAGTGTTTACCATAGAGATGTGTGCCCAGAGAACATCTACGTGTACGAAGGAGGTAAGGCTGCACTTGCCAACTTCGGTATGGCATGGTTCATTGAGCATACTGATCTAAGCTTTACAGTTAACAGAAATTCCGATAATTCCTCACCATATACTGCTCCAGAAGTAATTGATGGAGATGTTTGTTCAAGCAGTGATATATTCTCACTTGGTGTCATTTTCTATGAGTTAATGACAGGCAAACTCCCATTCGATAGTGCAATGACATTTACTCTTGGAATGAGTGGTAAACTCCCTGAAGATTCATTGCCTTGCAAAGTATCAAAGGATTTGCCTAAATGGATGGATGAAGTCGTTAAGAAAACTATTGTTGGTGATTTGGAAGAACGATGGGATTCAGTAGATGATGTTATCAACTTCATAACTACTGAACTTGAGAAAGAACAAGTTGCTTCCCATACTATTTCTCATCTGACAAGTACTCCAGACTCTGAGCAGACTTTATATCTCAAGGATATGAAGCCGGGAATGAAAGTGTCACCAAGTATGACTCTTCATGACATATTGGGTCGTGGAGGTTTCGGTCGTGTCTTTAAGGTTTGGCACGATATGCAGAAACAGTACCTCGCTATCAAGATCTTTGAAAGGGATGCTTCCATAGATAACGCCTTAAATGAGTTCAATGCTCTAAAAGAATTATCTCACCCCAATATTGTTGAGTTCAAACACAATGATAGAACGATGCCTGGTGGCTTATTCTATACTTTGATGGAACTGCTTGAGGGAGATAATTTGCATAACTATATAAGTGGTGACTTGCGTTTGCCTATCGATGAGATATACAAGATGGCAACGCAGATATTGAGTGCTCTTGTATATATGCAGGAGAAGAATCCACCTGTATACCACAGAGATATTAAGCCAAGTAATATTATGTGGCATAAACGCCAACTATACAAGCTTATAGACTTTAATATCTCTACGACAACTGATGACCATTCATTTGGTGGCACATTACCATATATGGCTCCAGACTTGGTTGTTTCAGGAAATAAGATAGATTGGGATTGTTCTGCTGATACATTTGCTTTGGGTGTAACACTATACCAGTTGTTGACACATGCTTATCCATGGCCAGGTTCTCAGCTACGTCCAAACATTCATATGGAGCCTACTCCTATCCAACAATATAATGAAAAGTTGACTGAAGAGTTTGCTGAATTTGTAATGAAGTCTATCATTACAGATAAGACCAAACGTTTTGGAACAGCTAAAGAAATGTTAGCTGCTCTTGAAAAAATAGGATTAGATGGCATCTTAAAAGACACAACAATGGTTTCTATCATCAACAATCCTGAAGATAATGGAAATCCTGTTGACTATATTAATTCACTATATAGCCAAAGCCGTCACGGTAACAGAGGTACCCGTGCAGGTTCTCATTCTCATGCGTTCGACGCTTTGACCTATACAGAGACGAAGTTGGATAAGGAACTTCTATCGGACATCAGACAACTCAAGTATAAACTTATAATCATCACTGGTAATGCTGGTGATGGTAAAACTGCCTTTATTCATCGAATTGAGAACATTGGTGAGAACAAGGTTTCGTTTGAATCAAACAATGGATCTTCATTTGATATTTCAGGTATTAAATTCCAAACTAATTACGATGGTTCTCAGGATGAAGATGAGAAAGCAAACGATGATGTATTAACAGACTTCCTTAGTCCGTTCTTTGGTCTTGAGAATTACAACGATGCTACCGAAGGACGTGTAATAGCAATCAACGAAGGTCGATTGGTTGACTTCTTAACAACACGACCTGAATTGCGTAAACTTCAGGACAATATTGAAGAGTATTTCTACAAAGAAGGACATACAGAATTAATGCCTGGATTGCTTGTTATCAATCTTAATCTCCGTTCTGTAACAGCAAGAGGTGACAATAACAGTCCAAGTTTGTTGGCACAGCAAGTCAAGAAGTTAACAAGACCCGAGTTGTGGGCAAAATGTGAAGGATGTCCGATTGCAGACAGATGTTTTATTAAGTATAACGTAGATACATTCCAAGATTCAAGTGCTGGAGAAGAGGTTATCAATCGTCTAGAATGGTTGATCCGTACTATCATCTACAAACGTGAGCTTCATATTACGATGAGAGACTTGCGTTCTATGATTGCTTGGATGCTCACAAGGGATTACTCTTGTAATGAAGTAAAGCAACTGGTTGAGTACGTACAGTCTGAGAATATATCTGAATTCTTATGGCAGTACTATTACTTTAATCTCACTGCACCAGAAATCTGGCCTGCAAAAGAGTCGTTTAATCTGCCATCTCTTGAGTCTTCTGATAGATTGATTAAGATGCTTAGAGAAACTGACGTTGCCGGTGTTGCACTCCCTGCGTTTGATAGAGACTTATATTATACTACTAAAAAGCCTGAATCATACCTTATTTTCAGTGACAGGAAACGTTCACTCCTCAAAGATTTCAATGAGGCGAACGTTATTATCCCTGCTTATGAAATAAAGGGAGAAGACATTAGAATGCAGGTGACAACTCGTCATAAATCATACATCCGTCACCAGTATTTCGAAGGTATGTTTGAGTTCAAGCGTAGATTGCCTTATCGTTTTGCAAGTGAGTTTGAGGAGAAACTTAGAAACGAAAGTAACCTTGAAGAAACTATGCAGGAACTAGCCATAGCTATCTCTGCAAGTGAGGGATGTACCAACAAACAACTCGTAGATGGATATTTGTTGTTGTCTAGTTCCAATGTAGCTGACCCAATATCGAAAAGCTATAGAAGATTCTCATTAGATGAATTTGAGTTATTTGTAAATAAGACAGATCACCTTACTAAATACATCGAATATGAGAGTGATAGCCTCATATTCCGTCATAAAACCGATAAATTCATTCAATTGACAGTGAGTTTGGATTTATTCGAGATGTTGCGTTATATACATCAAGGTTATAGTCCTTCTATTAATGACTTGCGAGGTCGTTTTATTGAGTTGCAAATATTCAAGAACCTTCTTGAAGCAAAGACTTATACTGAGGTACTTGTAACAAAGAATAATCGTAAATTCACGATTATCCGCATCGATGAGAATAAGCGAATTGTAGTTGAACCACTTAAATTAACAGAATAAAGGTATGATACTCAAATTGAAAAAAGAAGCTGGTATACCTGCATTCTTTAATAAGGATATACTTTTCATTGACTTTAAGACAGTTAAGTTGGACCGTGTTCTAACCAATCTGTTCATAAAGATGTATGCAGATGGCTATTCAGTAACATCGGCATTCAAAAAGGAGTTTACAATGAACTCTCTAAAACAGATTCTATCTGAATTAGAGAAGCAGAATGAAGTAATTGGTGCATCTGATAACCCCGAAGGAGTAGAAGATTGGTTGAGAAGTTCATTATTGGAATTTGCCAACAGAGGAAATGTCATCAAGGAGCACGTTTCTTCTCTTAAACCTTTGCATCTCTTGAGTTTCAGAGTACTTAACAGCAAATATTGTCGTGATTATCGTACATCTGACCAATTATATTTGATGCTCAGACATAATCCTGAAATCATGGAAGGATTAAGTAAATTCCTAAGTAAAGGTTTTGATAAGCATTCTGGCGAATTGGTTATTGGTGAAGAACTGGATGTTGACACAACAGGTATTTTGCGTATTACACGTCCGCTAAAGGAAAGAAAAAATCTTAACCGTGAAGTGGTTGACATACCTAAGCCTTTCCTTGTGAAGCAAGCAGAGTTGTTCAATGACGACATTAAAAGGCTTCTTCTATACAAGAATAAGATCCCAAGAACTGTCTTCATAGACTATCTAAGAATACTTTGTGGCTTCCATTTGGCAATTTATACAATGAAGGTTGTATATCTTCTTCCCAAAATGGTAGAAGCTGGTACTCGTGATATAAATGATGACTGGTCAATGGTTGTTGATTTAACAGAGAACTTGGACAGCCCAGTTTCATACTATGCTTGTAAGGACATTGAACGTATTGAGAATGCTGTAAATAAGTACATACGTTCTACATTCATGCTTCATGCTGTACAGCAATACAAGAGATGTAACATCGATGAAGCTTTGAGAATATTGAAAGAGGAGAACAATAACTCTGATGCATATTATAGAGTTAAACTGGAGGTTATAGAAAATACATTGCCTGGAAAGGATGAGAAGGAATTTGACAAATTGGATTTTGCAGAGATGCTTTCTCTTTTCCCTGAAGAGGATTACTTCAATAAACTGATTCATGTATATGAAAAGTCTATTGTAGCAAATCGTGTATATAAATATTTCCCAGCATTTATTGACTGCGTATCAATGAAAAATTCCCCTTCGATGTTGCTTGCTGACAGTAGAAGTCGCAGACATCCTCGTAGAGGTGTACTCGGATCTAAATTGTTGGAAACATTAGTACAGTTGCTTGTATTGAGACAGAAGGAAGATGGAAGTTATGAAACTCATTCACTGTCTATTGAAGACTTGGCTTCAGAAATTAGTAACAGATATGGCCTGATTATTAATGGCGTACATGAAAAACGATTTGCCGATGCTGATGTGGAAATGAATGCCGCATTCAAGGTAAATATGGATGCCTTTAAGAACAAACTCAGACAGATCGGTTTCTATACAGATATGAGTGATGCTTGCATTTTACAAAAAATCAGACCACGTTATAAATTGGATGAATAATGGAAAACATTAAATCTTTATATTTCGAGCAGTTCCTGCAACATGTGATTGACAGTTATCGCAAAACTATTATGCAGGCAAAGCCGGGACACTGTATGAAAATTACAGGTCTTGCGATGAAAGAACTACGATCTTTATTGCCATTACTTCGGACAATAAACGATGTGGTTAAGGTCTTCATTCTGTCAGAAACAGAGAAGGGAGATGAATATATCCATGCAACAAAGTTGATTGAATTACGCAATAATCCAAACTATGCTGTACTTATATTAGTACCTTCGAATAGTAGAACATCAGCAGAGGATTCATATGGCGATGCTACATTCCAAAATCTCTCAACGATTGATTTGCAAGGTTCTTTTCTTTATAAGTTGATTGAAGATATACCAAATGAAAAATCTTATTTATGGAAGCAGATTTTTGATTTACTCAAAGAGGTACGTCTTTCATATACGACTTTGATCAATTACATTTTGTATTTGGAACTGAACAGCTATTCGGATGAAAGTTGGGGAAATGGTTTGTATATTTTTGGTCTATTACCTGATAGAGAACTAATTAAAGAGGATGCTTCTATAAGACGAAGATTCCTTATCAACCTTGAAAAGGTATCAGCTGTTATTTCTGATTTTACGATGACTGCTGCTGATAGAGTAATTAGTCTGCCTATCGAAAAGAATACGATCCAAAAGGACCTGATGGACTTTCTTTTAAGGGAAGTTTCATTAGAGGATAAGTATGCTCTGTTTGAATGTATACATAATGAACATCCTGAGTTTAACTATGCCTCTATACCTTGGATAATATCGGATAGTGGCCCAGTTAAGATTGAAGTCAACCTTGTTCCTGAAAAGGAGGCAAAAAAAGGAATTGTTAAAGACAATGAAGGTAATTGGGTGCTTAATACAGTTAAAGATAAAAAGAGCAAGATTCCATTTACAATAACAACAGACCCTTCTCCTAAGGACAATCCAAGCATATATGCTTTTGAGATAGCTCTCATAAACATTGAGGATTTCTCTGAAGTTGGAGTTATCAAGAAGGCTCTTGTTGGTACAAATAAAAAGGCTCATAGAAAGCTATCAGTAAATATCCAGTCAGAAATGTTTGATGAAGGTGTTTACATGTTGCGTGTACGTGCCCTAGATGAGAATGGAATATTGTTAGACTCGAAAAAAGAGTTCAAAGAAGAAAGGGTTCAAGCTGCGTGGTTAGACGCTAAAGAAAAAGACCCTAATCTTCAGATAGAACAATACCGTTTGGAAAATCATGTTGCCTACTGTAATGAAAGCGAGGCTTTTACAATTACTGAAGATGACGATGATACAACAGACACCGCACCTGATAAAAGAGCAAAAGTGAATAGTTTTACACAAGCTGTAATTCATTATCGCTCTGTACATTTGGCAAAGAATGAATCATTAGACTTTGACAATTTAAGTACTGATAGAAACAAATGGGAAGAAGGAACATTAAACAATACCTATCAGTTTGATTTTGGTGCTGCATATGCGTATCAAATTCAGTTGCCCAAGAAACTTATTCAGTTGGAACAAGTATTCTTGAATAAAGGCAATCGTTTAGGATATGCAGAAGCTCTGCTTAGTGCTAATCCTACTGACACTAAACTTTTGAATCCTCGTGATACTGCTATCGAAAGCCCTAATTTCGTTGTAGCATCTAACCTTGCCGTTTCAGAAGAGTTGTTGTCTTTGCGTCAGAATCTGTTTAATGTTATCAAAGAATCAGCTTTAGGCGATACTGGTTTAACATGCACTTTGGACTTTACAAGTAATATCAAACTCGTCAAGGACTATCTTTTTGAATATGACAATTGGTTGAGAGCATTACTGGAAAGTGATTTGGACGAGAATGATGTATTGACCATACAGAATTTGGATACAGTTCTGTTGACAGTTGAGATGCCGGATGGTAACACTACCAATATCAGACTTATTACACCTTTACATCCATTACGTCTGTCATGGATGATGAATCTTTACGAACTCTATAAGGATTGGGAAGAAAAGACTGAAGCCAATCCTAAATATCGTAAAGCATGGTACAGAAAATTGGATAAACTTTTCCAAGGTCAGCTTCCTATGGATATAGCTCCTCTGGTATTGTGTGAAAATTCAATGGCAGAAGCATATCAGTACATAGGTGAACTTACTTTTGGCTGGGGTGTGTATGCTCAACCTCATTTTGACGACGAGGAAGCATTTGCATCGAGTTATCGTCAATTGAAGTCATACGCAGCCATGTTGCTTAATATCACTAAGGATAAACGTATTGATAGTGATGTTAATTTGGAGTTGGTGACCCGACACCTTATCAATTATGGACTTTCACATCCATATACCGATAAATTGGTCATTAATTTATTCAACGCTGGTGATGCAGCTGTGTTTGCAAAGGCACTTACACTATTAGAGAAACATGGTATTGGTAATAATCTGACTTATGAAGTAAGATTGTTTACCGATAACAATATGTTACAATCAGGCGAAGCTTTGAAAGAATTGTTAGATCCTGAAGCATCTGTAGTTGCTACAGAAGCTGAAATCTTTGCACAGGCTTCTTCCAACAGATTGTTCCCTAAGTTAAGATTCTCATTAAACAGAATAAGTGACTTCATTAACAATCATAACAAGTACCAGGCACATATATCATTCCTTGTTAATCCATTCGCTGTACATACAGAATTGGTACGTCCTGATGAATTAAATCGTTCATTCCATCTAAATGGAACCATCTGTAGAAATCTTGTAAGTGCAAGTGAGGAAGGTAAGTCATTTGTGTGGAATAGATATTATTCCAATAAGACTTTACCTAACCCTGTTTCTGAAGCTGCGAACATGGAGGTTAGCATATTTGCTAGACTACAAGAAGTAATTGGTAGAATGTTGTCATCTACATTGGAAGAATCTGTTCCTGCCACAACGTTAAGACTAAAGGATAACGACATGATGTTGTTGTCATTTATTCACGATACTAGTGACTGGGTAGTAACCTTTGACAAAAATATGGGACCTGAGTTTTACGATCTTCCATGTGTAGGTGAAAATGATGTACCTTACCTCCTAGACTACATTCCAAATGATGAAGCAACAGGTATTTCATCATATCTCACAACAAAGCCAACCAGTGAGATAGGTGCAATCATGATACCGTTGTTTAAAGAGTATGGAATAGATATTGAGAATAAAAAGAATTACAATAAGATTCTCGAAGATGTACGTTCTGTGAGCAGTTCATTGATTATGCAAGCAAATACTACATCTAGAAAGGGTTTTGAGGTTATTGGTACTACATTGACCAAACGTTTCCTTGACAAAAAAGGAATCATGAAAGAGTCCTTCCTTATTCCGATTGACCTTCACAAGGACTTGTTTGCTGACGAGGATGCTCTAAATAAAGAGCGTGCCGATAATTTGGTTGCAAAAATCGATGTCAAGAACAAGGAAATTCTGTTTAGCGTAGTTGAAATAAAATGTAGAAATGCATATTATAACGAAGATGAGCTGCATGAGAAAATCGTACGTCAAATAGAAAATACTATCGTTGCACTCAGACGCCATTTTGAAATTGCAGTTGATGGTCATGACCGTCTCGATAGAGAATTAAAGACACTGGAATTTAAGTCATTCCTTGAATTCTATATTCGTCGTTCAATGAGATATGGTCAGCTTGATCCTATTGTTGCTCATGATTATTTAGTCTTCTTGAGCAAACTATCTGAGGGATATACCATCAGATTCAAGCAACTAGGCGTGATATTCAACTTTCTCCAAACAGAAAGACAGAAGAAGGATTTCTATGGAGATGCAGTCATCTATACTATGGGACAAACTGTTATTGAGGATGTTCTCGATGAGAATGCGACTCTCAATACACAGAAACTTGAAAACATGGATCACGATGAGTTCGCAAACTTCTTTGAACCTACTTTAAATCTCTTTGGAAAGCCTCACGTGAAGAGTGAACTTCCTCAAGAAGAAGTAGTAGCTCAAAGTGAAGAAGATGATTATCATAATGATGAAGACAAACAGGTTCAAGATACAAATGATAATGATGTGATGGAAATCCCTTCAGTGTCATTTGAAGATCCACAAGATTCAGAAGCTGAACAACCTGCATCTGATAATGACGAAATTTCAAATGAAGCATCTGTTGTTGAAATTGAAATTGAAGAATCTGAGGAATCAAATGTTCCTGAGGTTGGTGTAGATCCTAATTATGAAGAACCGAAATGTGATGTAACCATAGGTAAAAATAGTGATTCACTACAGTTTGGTATTTTAGGTAAAGCACTAAGTAACAATAGAAAGATTGCTATTGACCTAAATGAATGTAATACTATCAGTTTATTTGGAGTACAAGGTGCAGGTAAGAGTTATACTATCGGTTCTATCACAGAAATGGTAGTTAAACAGTTCTCTAAAGTCAACTTACTTCCAGCTCCTATGGCTAGCGTCATTTTCCATTATAGTGATAGTATGGATTATGCACCGGAGTTCACATCTATGGTTTATCCAAATGACGATGCTGGTCAGTTGGCAAAACTTAAAGCAGAATATGGAGCAGAGGCATCATCTGTAAACGATGTTGTACTTCTTGCACCAGCAAGCCAAGTTGACATCCGCAAGAGTGAATACCCAAGTATAGATGTACATCCTATTGGTTTCGATTCATCAGAGTTGGCCGTTAGAGATTGGATGTTTTTACTTGGTGCTATGGGTAATGACTCTACATATATCAAAGAGCTTAAACAAATCATGAAAGCTTGCAGATATGACATGTCACTAACCAACATTCGTAAAGGTGTTGCAGAAAGCTCACATATGTCTTCTTCTCAGAGATCGTTAGCTGAACAGAAATTAGACTTTGCTAGCGAGTATATTACAGACGGCAATAAGCTGCAACAATATTTACGACCTGGACGTTTGATTATAGTCGATCTTCGAGATGAATTCATTGAGAAGGATGAAGCTCTTGGTTTATTTGTAGTCATGCTCAATGTGTTCTCAAGTGTAATGAAAGTTGATGGTCGAGCTTTCAATAAATTCATCGTATTTGATGAAGCACATAAATACATGAATAACAAGGAACTTGTTGGTTCAATTACCACAGCCATCAGAGAGATGCGTCACAAAGGTGTTTCTGTCATGATTGCAAGCCAAGATCCAATGAGTTTGCCAACTGAGATTATTGAGTTGAGTTCTATCGTTGTTATGCATCGATTTAGCTCTCCTGCATGGGTTAAACATGTTCAGAAAGCAATTACACCTTTACAGACATTGACACCAACGGAGATGGCTTCATTAGGCTCTGGAGAGGCTTATATTTGGGCTAATAAGGCAACAGATAAGGCTATAACTCAAAGACCAATAAAAATTAGTATTAGACCTCGTGTTACAAAACATGGTGGTGACACGATACAAGCGATTAAGTAATGATAGTATACGAATATAGCAATAAAGGATGCAGAGTAGAGAACCAAGACTATATTAGTCATGGTTCCCTACCTGATGAAGGATATGTTTGCGTCTTAACTGATGGTATGGGTGGATATTCTGCCGGAGATGAAGCTGCAAAAACAGTCGCTAACTCAATTCGTACATATATCCAAAATAATTATTCCCCAACAAATCTGCCAAACATCATCAATGAAGCTATTACTTACTCAAATGACGAACTGATGTTAAAGCGTTTAAGTATAGGAGCTAAAAGAATGGGTTGTGTCTTAGCTTTATTAGTGGTTACGAAGGAATTTGCGTATATAGATTGGTTGGGTGATAGCAGAGTCTATATGTTCAGAAACGGTAAAGAAGTCTACAGGACAGAAGACCATTCTATGATTAACGAAATGGCAAAGTCCAATACTATTACAGCGGATAATATAAGAAAGTATTCATCTATTGTCACAAGATCAATCATAGGAGAAGATAATCTTAAGCTAGAATCTATCGTAAAAATTAAAGTCAAGCCTAATGATATCTTTATCTTATGTTCAGATGGTGTACATAGACAATTAAATATTGAAAAGCTTATTGGTTATACCGATGGTTTGAAAGAGGATTACGACATTAAATCAAATGATATGAACGATAATTATTCGTTCATCAAAATGGTAATATAATATGGTATTTAGCGAAGATATAATTAAGGATATATGCAATAAATCAGGTCTGTTATTTGACAGAGCAGGAGATTTTGAAACACTATCGTCAAAGGTATATAAGGAAACTGGACGTACAATAGGTATTACAACATTGAAACGTCTGTTTAATTATATCCAAGATGATAGAAAAGCCAGTGAATATACCCTTAATACAATTGCTATTTATTTAGGTTTTGAGAATTGGGAGACCTATTTGAAGACAAAAAACATAGATAGTGAATGGGGATTCAGCAACGATTCTATTTATCCTCAAGAACTTTCTTTGGATGATATTGTAGAAATCAAATACCTAAATCGAGTAATAGAATTTATTGTTGTAGAGTTTGAGGGTTCTAAAGCTCTTAAAGTTTCTAAAGCTGTTAATAGTAGCCTATTGATTGGCGATATCGTATTTGTGCATCATCTAAAGGTTGGCGAAAATCTTGTGGCAGATAAAGTATTCCGTAACGGTCTGTTAGGCAACTATAAGACAAATGGAGAACTGTCATCAGTAGAAGTTAACCCGTAGTTACTAAGAAGACTCCCCAAATCTGAGGAGTCTTCTTTTATACTGAAACGATTTACCATTCACCATTATCGTCATAACTGGGATGCTCAAATCCATCGGTCTTAACGTCTCCAGTTGAAACATCTTCCCAATCAACCCAATTACCACTATTGCGATTGCGAAATCTGTCATTATCGAAAACACTTCTATCCCAATCTCGGGTTTTCTTTGACTTGTCACTAGAGTCTTCAAAAAGGAAATCAAACAATCCCATTAGTTGGTAGTATTTGCAGGATTAAGCAACTTGTCAATATTGAAAGTAAATGTGTAATCGTTCTGCACATTCTGAATCATGATAGGCATCATAATAGTCAAAGTTTTGCCAACCAAGGATGGTGCTCCTGTATTGAAAGCTTCCTGAGTCTGATATACACTAGGTATCAGATAGCTTTCACGCCAACCTCCATATTGTCCAGAAACGTAATATACATTATCTGTGGGAAGTAATATATCAGAAATGCTTGCACCTTTAGGAACTGTTGTTGCTGGTTGCGAACTATTTCTTTCTGCATATTTTACACCTGCGTGCATAACACGTCCAACTTGACCTTTTGTATCAACATAACTAACATCGTCCCAATTGATTTTAAGTGTGTGTCCAGATTTGTTCTTCAAAGTAAAATTGAATTGTTTGGATCCGACAAACCACACTATGTCGATGTAATCGTCTTCATATCTATACTTGCTGACACCCTCTTCATCGAAAGTGACAACTTTAGTCTCTCCAAATTGCTGTTTTGCATCGGCTGGACTTTCTACAGTGGCAAGCCCTACAGAATAATCTGCAACATAACTTTTTAATGCTCCACAAGAAGTAAGCATCAACAAACCGCAAAACGCTCCTAACAATGAAACTTTTTTCATAAACAATGATTTTAGATTTGAATTTTGATGCAAAGTTATGGGGTAAATCTCAATGTTGTATCATTTTGGATAAAGATGGACTAAGATGGATGTGATTGATTTAGTTTAGGTTAGAAATATAGTCCAAGATAATCATAGGATTAACCTTTTTATCTTTTATTTTGCATGTCAGATGCAGATGTTCTCCAGTAGAACGCCCTGTATTACCAGTGACACCGACCACCTCTCCTACAGTCACAAATTCGTTCTTGTTTTTTAATACTTGAGATAGATGGCAATAGCTTACTGTTATACTTCCGTGCTGAAGCGTTATGTAATTCCCTGAAACCTTATCATATCCGACTTTAAGAACCTTGCCAGGCATCATAGCGTAAACCTTATCTGATGATGCACGAAAGTCCATTCCGCTATGCATTTTACGCTTTCGAGTAAAAGGATCTATTCTATAACCGTATGGAGAGGTTACTATAAGCGTATCAAGAGGCAAACGAAATATGCTGACTGGTGTTAGTTCTCTCGCTTCATGTTCAGTTATTACCGTTTCAGGTGTGGAAACTATCCCCCTCCTATTATCGTCATCAACATTATCTGAAGCAGCAGCAACTTCCACTTTGTAAAATGACTTTTCCAGGCTCACAGTGTTAAACTGAGCATAGGAAATTGTGTGCGTCATCGAAATCGCACAAATGGTCAAAAATATCTTTCTCTGTATTTTCATAGAAGCAAAATTATTTCCCTTTTATTAAGCGACCAAGCAATGCAATAATTATCAACTTTGAAATACATTAATTTTATTGCCAGAGTATGATTATTTTTAGAATATCATACTTTGAGAACTTTTTTCACTCTCAAACATCATCTTTTAAGGTATATTTTATTGCATATCTTATTTCATTCATATCTTTGCCAAAGTATAATTAAAATATAATTCAAAGTATGAAGAAAGTGCAATTCTATGAATCCGAATACCCCTATGATACATTGGAGAAATTCGGTCTCACACGAGAGATGATTGAAGACCTTCCTATGCATGTACTGGATAACCTTTCAGCAGGTCTTCGTTCTCCAGTATTACCGATTAAGGTAAAAAACGATAATGGAGATGAAATTGCATGCAGGTCTCGTTTCTCATTCGTCTATTCCGATGAAGGAAAGGTTCAAGCAGTATTTTATCCAGCCTTGAAAACTGCTCCTTTAGAAAAGTTTGGAGTTGAAGAGCAGAAATCCCTGTTGGCCGGCAAAACGATTGTATCTGATGTGAATCTTCCCGATGGATTAAGTACCAGGGCATATATTCAGATTGACCCCGAAACCCGTCAAGTCATTACAGTTCCTGCATCTCTCATTGAAAACAACCTTAAGTTAGCCAGTGATGCATTTCATCTGGCACAGCAGGAAGTAACCAGTATCAAAAATGGAAAACCTTTAACCTTTTCTATCGGCAATGACCCTATTACTATTGGTGTAGATCTTACTGATAAAAAAGGTATACGAATCTGTGAGGGAGACGATATCGAATGGAAGAACCAATCCCAAAAGGAATGGGGAAAGTACACGTTCGGATGTTATGGATGCTGGATAACGGATAGCGACGGCAACCATGACTATATCAGTGAGGAAGATTATACAGAAGAGTTGTGGGATGAACAGAAAAAGGCTGGTCAGAGAAACATCAGTTCTGGACTACGTAAATAACATAAAAAGAGTTGTATGAGAAACAAATATTATCCTGAAGATGAACTTATTGCCAAGTTGGAGAGTGGCGAGTTTACATGGTTAGACTATGTCAATCATTTCTCCGAGGAGTGGCAAAATGAATATCAAGAGTATTGTGAAGAAAACAATTTGACCATTGGTGAAGCATCAGCCAAGGAGTTCGTTCATTATAAGGACGAGCAGCTTGAAACCGGTATTGCCAATGGTGATGCTTAAAACCATTCAATATGGCAATCAGAACAAATACCAATCCACGACAAATGGATCTGCAACCTGAGTTCCGTCAGCTATTGATGAGAAACGGTATGCAAGCTCATGTGGTCAGCAATGGCACTGCGTATCAATTAATCGTGCAGGGGCATGATTCTCCTATGCTCACCTATAGCATCAGCCAAAAGCAGATGCTGGCTTTGACAGACTGGGGAACCAATTCTGCCAACAAGAAAGCCTATAATATATTCACAAGCATCGTTGGCAATGATTTTTATATGCCAAAAGACTTCGTACACTTCCGAAATGCCAATGGACGTGTAGCAATGGGTTTGCATGGCTACAGAATAGGCATCGGTGAGTATGGACGATTCGGCCGTATAGGTATGCCGCCCCCATTCTTGGGTTGGACACCGAGGAACCAAGAGGGCTTTCATTTAAGACGTGTTGGTGGCCAACTCTTCTACCCACAAGCACCTATGGTTGCAGAGCGTTGGGACAAACGTATGAAGCCTGGCGAATTACAATCGGGCGGCTATGGTTTCTATTATAAAGGACGACAAAAGGAGAATGTAGTTATTCAGCAGCCCAGTCGAGATCTACTTAAGGATTTGCAGGCAGTCATCACTCCTATCGTTTCAAGACCTCGAAGCCAAGAACCAGCCAAGCCCTACAAGGAGCTTGTTGGCTCAGACGTATATTTTTCAAATGAGAAATGGCAAGAATGTCTTTCATCGCATGGCGTTATCATCGACAAGGATGCGAAAACACTAACCATACAGTCTGAGAGCATCAATGCCGATATGGTTTATGACCTTAAAGACGATGAGTTAGTTTCGCTTACGAATAACTCCATTAAGGATCAACCTTTAGAAAAGCGTCTTGAGATTATCAATGCCATTATCAAAGACGACTTTGTAGAGGGTATTGATATGAATATGCTCAATAGTAACGAGCGTATCTCGATAGCTCTGCACCCATCCGTCAACGAAGAACTGCAACAGCGTATTGAAGAGGAACATACCATATTCCATGGAATAGAGCAGACAGATGTTAAAAGTCATGTCATTCCAGACATCAATTACAACGAAGCAACCATCATTGATGGTAATGACCTTGCCTATATCAATGAGAATAAGGGATGGTATCGGGAAGGGACACATGGAAGAGAGGTCCAGGTTGACGATATTATGGTTCATCCATCTGAAACAGAAGGCAAGTACAAGATGACAGCCATTATCAATGGAGAGGCTATCAGCCATGAAATCAGTGCTAAAGAATATGACAAGTTCCTTGCTGTGGATGATTATCACAGAATGAAACTCTTTTCAAAGATTTTCACTGAGGTAGATATGAAAACGCATCCCGAAGCCAAGAGTAATATAGGAGCCAAGATTTTGGGAGCATTGACAGCTGGAGCAGTTGTAACTACAGGCATTATCCATGGGCTGAATCATCATCACCACAGACCCGATTTTCATGAAGGGCCGCATTTCGGGCCGAGGCCCTATTTCAAGCCGGGTGTTGATACACCTCGTGATGTAGCAGCTCGAGTCTTCGAGGCAGAGATGAATAAAGAGATTGGAGAAATCAGAATGGGAAGATAATGGATAAAGGAATGACATACGACGACTTCTTGCGAAGTCTATCCATCAAGGATATTCTTGTTGATGCAGGCTATACTCTGAACAAGAGAGATGGCTTGCGTTATCCTTCGTATGTCCGTTATGGAAGTGATGGTACACGCATTCGAGGGGACAAATTCATAGTTACTCAGAATGGTAACTGTTGTTTCCGCCCTCCAGAACAGAAACTATACAATGTCATTTCATTCATCAAGGCTTTTCCTGAAAAGTTTACCGAGTTCAGAGGTGGCATATCTTCTGACCATTTGGTTAATCTAGTCTGCAATCGACTGATGAATAATCCCATAATGGATAATTCTACACATCATCGGAATCATACCACAGGAGTAAAACCATTTTCCTTGGATGACTATACGTTGCATCTGTTTAACCCACAAGATCGAGAAACCCAGAAAAAATTCTACCCCTATTTCAAGCATAGAGGTATAGACCTTTATACACAGTATGCCTTTCACAAGCATATTACATTGGCGACCAAGGATCGCCCAGATGGTAAGTCATATACCAATCTTTCGTTTCCACTCACCTTACCAACCGACAATGAACACAAAATTGTAGGATTCGAAGAAAGAGGCAGACCACAGAGTGACGGAACATCATACAAGGGCAAGGCAGAGGGCAGTAATTCATCCAATGGATTGTGGATAGCCAACCTTTCGGGAAAGTCTTTGGAACATGCCGAGAAAGTTCTTTGGTTCGAAAGTGCATACGATGCCATGGCTTATTATCAGCTTCATCGACAAAGTGGGACGGACACCAAAGCTGTATATGTCTCTACGGGAGGTAATCCCACAGAGAATCAGTTTGCAGGAATGGTAAACGTCTCACCACAAGCCAAACATCACCTATGCTTCGATAATGATAATGCAGGACGAATTTTCGCCTTAAACTTTGCATATCAACCCAAATTAGAATGGAGAGACTACGTCTACAGTCTAAAGGATCCGCTGGATGTAAAAAGCGGAGATAATTCGCTACTGCCTAAAGACGCAAAGGAGTTGTATGCTAAGGCCGAATCATTGGAGATTGAATATTATTCTTCAAAGAGCAGCGGTTTGGTATGTAAGGAAGACCTGGAAGATATCAAGTCTGAAGCAATCATGGCTATCAAACTGTTTAATGAGGCCATACGTGAGGCTTTGCCATTCAGGTGTTCCGTTGCAATAGAGCAAATACCATCAGGATACAAAGACTGGAATGATGCATTGATTAAGGGAAAGGCAAAAGAGATAGAAACTGAAGAGACGATTGAAAGAACTGGAGGAATCAAAAGATAATCAACAATACTATGGCGACAAGTAATCGAAACATATTAAGCATTACCCCCAACCCGATACAGTTCATCATCAATGAACTTCCATACCTGATGCTCTGTCCATTGGGTTTAGTGTATTCTGGTATAGAGGGTAATCCCTTATCCAGTTTAGTGTTAGGCATATCTATCTGTTTACTCATGATGTTAATCTACAGATATGCCTATTTGCGTAGAATACGATACCATATCGGTGAGGAACAACTAATTTTTGAATATGGTATATTCCAACGAAAAGTGCATTACATGGAACTCTATCGAATTGTAGATTTCTATGAACATCAGAGTTTTATGCAGCAGTTGCTTTCGCTCAAGTCTGTTACTGTTTTCTCTATGGACAGGCAAACCCCACGACTGGAGATGCAAGGAATACGTGCCTCTAAGGAGATTATTTCGATTATTCGTCAAGGTGTTGAATCAAATAAGAAAAGACGAGGAGTTTATGAAATTACCAATAGATAAGATACTGATTATCATCTGTCTCTTTTGCGTAACTCATGCAAAAGCCCAAATTGCGGCATCCAATCCACTTGAATGGATGGCTTTGGCTGAAGGTAATGAGCTACTTAATTCTGAGATTGAGAAACAGATCAATGGTCAGACCAAGACCGCTGTTCTTCAGAATACCATAGCAGCCGAATTTACAAAAATGCATGAGTGGGAAAAGAAGTACAATGCCTATCTGAAGACTGCAAGTGGGTATGCTTCATCACTTAAGGCATGTACTCATCTATACAACGATGGAGTACGCATATTCATTACGCTGGGAAAACTTAGAAAAGCCATACAGAATAACCCACAGGGTATCGTCGCAACCATGAGCATGAACAATCTTTATATAGAGACTGCAACAGAACTGGTTTCTGTCTTTACGATGCTCAATGATGCAGTGGCTAAAGGAGGAACAGATAACATGTTGAATGGAGCAGAGCGTTCAAAGACCCTCTGGGCATTGAATGACCGTCTTGCCTCCTTTTCTGACAAGTTGAATATGTTGTACCTCAGTATCAGATACTATACGTTAATGGATGTATGGGATAATGCCACTGAGGGTATGATAAATAAGAACAATGGAATGATTGCTAACAGAGCTTTGGACCGTTGGAGAAGAGCAGCCATGTATTCAAGGAATTGATAGCCTATGAAGAGAGTGATTTTAGTCATGATGTTGTTACTCAGCATCAATAGCATAAAGGCACAGAATGATCCTGTTCTAGCAGGTATGATACTTCTCTATACCGAAAAGGCAGAAAAGACACTCAAGAATCAGGAACTGGCCATGATGATGCAAACCACCGGACATCTATGGACAAAGGAAGAAGTTGAAGCAACCGCCGACTTGCAGAGGGAGTTCAATACCTACCTTGACTCTTTTCGTTCGATTCTTTGCTATGCTGCACAGATATACGGCTTTTACCATGAGATAACGCTGCTTACCGAGAATATGGGTGGACTGATACAGCAATTGGAAAAGAATACAACCAACGCATTAGCTGTTGCACTCTCCACGAACAGGAACAAAATCTATCGGGAAGTTATCCTGAACAGTGTGGAGATTGTCAATGATATTCGGACGGTCTGTTTGAGTAAGAATAAGATGACCGAACAGCAACGTTTGGAGATAGTCTTCAATATACGTCCCAAGCTTCAGGTGATGAACAAGAAGCTCAAACGGCTAACCATAGCTGTAAAATACACCTCAATGAATGATGTGTGGCTAGAAATCAATGAAGGTACACGCCCAATGGCAGACAAGACACAGATTATTGAGGATGCTAAAAGACGGTGGAAACAGATAGGTAGAAATGTAAGACCATAAAATTTATAGATATGAGTTTTTGGAGTTCATTATTGAAATATGGTGGCCAGGCAGTAAAAGCCACAGGGCGTTCTGCTGGTCAAGCCCTGCTACAACCTAGTAGGACGCTGAGAGGTGCAGGGCAAGCAGTCAAAACAGCAGCCATAGGTGGAGCCGTAGGTTATGTCGGTTGGGAAAAGCTGACCACGGACAAAAGTGTTGTACGCATCGTTAGTGATGCTGTTGTAGGCTCTGATGCATCGGACGCTATAGCAGAAACAGCCAGTGATGTTAAAGCATTGAAGGAAAAGGCTGGAGAGGCAATCGAAACTATGAACACTGCTATGGGAGACATGAATTCAAAATGGAGTGGCATGACCAACTTCTTTCAGGGTCTCTTCAGTGGTAATGGTATCGATATGTTCAAGAATTTCTTCAGCAACCTAGGTAAAGGCAATGTTTCAGGACTAAGTCTAGCCGGTCTGGTAGCTGCTGCTTATTTGGTTTTTGGCAGAGGTGGCTTCTTGGGTAAGCTTGCAGGAACAATGCTAGCCTTGATGTTAATAGGCAACAACTCCAATATGAACCAAGTGCTTGCAAGAGACAAAGGCACAGAACGAAATATAGAGCCTGAAGAAACACAATATAGAGGCATGAAACGATAAATATTAGGATTATGAAATATACAGAAGAGATGATCTTGCATTCTTCAAGTGGTTACTGTATGCCCTTCGAAGAACAAAAAGGCAAGGAAGTAGAAATGTTGTTTGGTTACGGCAATCAAAAGAAAGAAGACTCAAACGAAACTTACTTCAATCATGGCATTGATTTCAAAGCCAAGAATTATCTATTGTCTGCCGTAGCTACCGGTATTGTAACGAGTGTCGGCAATGAGCGAAACAAAGGTGTGTATCAGACTATACGCTATGGTAACTATGAGGTCACATACTCATCATTGGCTTCTATATTCGCCCATTTCGGTCAACGGGTTAAGGCTGGTGATATTGTAGCCATGAGTGGTGACTCCCTGCATATGGAAGTCAAGTTTAATGGTCAGGAACTCAATCCAATCGAATTTCTCACTATGCTCTATGGTAACATTAAGGCATTGGAACAATCCCGACACGATGGAAGAGTTGAGTTCATGACTTTTGATATGGGTCCAACCAAGTATGAGAAGGACAAACAGGAGATAGAGGAACTGCTGATGCAATATTTCCCAATCTACATGCAAGACCTTCATTGTGGTGAATATGCATTACCAGAGCACACGGAGCAATCTCTAAGAAACATTTTCTCTGTAGCCTCTTCGAAGAACTATTTCTTTGAATCAGTCCCAAGCATGTCCAATCCGATGGGGTTAGGAAACAGAGCCATGCCTATTGCCGTCAAAGTTCAGAATCTGCTTATCGGTGATTTCTTGAACTACTTGGCATTACGGCATAATGTATACCTGTCCACGATGGATGATGTAGTAAAAAAAAACTTTATACCGAAGCAACAGTAAGTAGTGGAATTGTTGACCCACTGGCAGAATTGGATATCGATATCCAAACATTTGATATACCAAGACTCGTCTCTGTCTATCCCGACCGTGCAGGTGTAAGATGGTGGACAAAGGCTTGGTTCAACAATCGGGATGAAGGAGAATGTTCTGTAGAAATTGAACGGCAACAAGCAATCCAGTTCATACAGAACCGCATTGATAAAGACTTGTGGTTGGAGGAATACTTCCCGAAACAGATGGAAGTCTACCACCATGCCATAGAACAAACCAAAGAGCAGTTATTACAACAATTGAACATTTAGAAGATGACCGTTAGCAACCAAATAAGTCGTTTTGCAGAACTGGAAGTGTTGATGGACAAGTATTTTCATCAGCACATTGCTCCTGTTATGAAAGAGACAAGAGCGTATCTTGTTCAAAAGCAAGGAGAAGAGATGCGAGAGTACTCAACCAGTGCTGCTGGCATACTCAGTAGCATGGCTTCTGCCCATATGCCGATGTCCACACCCTATGATACCTTAAAGGTCACTGGAGAGTGGAATTCCAAGACTACTGAAGACTATGTAGCCATGTGTAGGGAGCGGATTGTGGAATCAGATAAGATTCAGCACGATTTGACTTTCATTGCCGACGAATGGCGTAATGCCGTGATAGACGAAGTTGGCTTGGAACATTATGATGAGTTGTCTGAAGCTATCGGTACAGATTTGGCCAACGCTTTTATTGAGAATCGATTTGAGCAGAAGATGATAGATAAACTGGTTAAAGAGAGGATGCCCCAGTCTTCTTCTGAATATATCATCCGTAAAGCTGCTGAATCATCTATTTTCGGTTTGAATCAAGTTCTGAACAAGTCACCTTTGGATCATGAGATTGATAAACGTGGCGAAGCAGCCTATAACCCAAGTAATATTGAAAAGGGTGCTGGTTATACAGTTGGAGCTGTAGTTGATGCCGTTTCCATGGGTGGTGCAGGTTCATGGACCAGTCTTGCCAAGTTTGTAGGAATTGACCTCGCTATCACAGCAGTAGCAAACAGAGGGGACGATGAAAAAGAGGCTGTTTCTGTCGAAGAATGTATTAGCAAGGGGGTATTCAATAGCGACAAGAATGTGTTCGATGGATTCCGTGAAGAAGCAAGGCGACTCACAATAAACGAGAGTGAATACATTGCCAATACAAACAAGCAGTTGAGCAATCCACTATACATACCTGATTATAATTTCAGCCATTGGATAGATCCTCAGAAGCACATCTGGAAATGGAATGAAAATTCTAACAGTCAAGAATCACGAGTCAATGTCCCACTTGGCATAGCTCCAGGGCATGAGAAAGCGTACCTTCTGTCTCTTCAAGAGAAAAAGAAGACAGAGCAAACAGAAATTATCGAGGTAGAAGAGCCCTCTACTATTGTTACCAAGGAAGAGGTTCAGAATGACGAACAAGTTATAGAGCAAGCAAATGAGAATGTAAGTACTCCACAACAAACCAACACCAAGGGATGGTCAGGATTGCTAAGTACTGTAGGGCTCGATAATTTTAAGGATGTGAGCCATAATCTCGGTTATGTCTTTGCCATGCTTCCCGATATGATTGTTGGTCTGTTTACTGGCAAGACCAAATCATTGAATTTAAGCAACAGCCTTCTTCCTGTAGCAAGTATCCTTGCAGGAATGTTTGTGAGAAATCCATTACTGAAGACATTGCTGATTGGACTCGGAGGCATGAACTTAGTCAATAAGGTCGGACATGAAGCCTTGCAGAACAAGCAGAATGAAGGTTGGGATAATCCAAATGTCAGGAATGCCTATCAGGTGCAATATCGAAAATATGAAGATGAGCCATTAAATAGCAGAATCAGCGGTCCAGTCCTACAAGGGCATAGCTTGATTGCCACTATCGACAATATACCTTGTACGATACAGCTTCCAAGCTCAGTCGTTGATGCCTATAGGTCGGGAGCCTTACCATTGAATACATTGGCAAATGCTGTTTTGGCAAAGAGTGACCAGATGCAACGATTGGCTTCACAGAACTATGAACAGGAACAGAGAGAGACAATCACCAGAGTCAGAGGTATACAATAAATCAATATCGATATGAAAGAACTTACCAATTCGGAAAAAGCTTCAGCAAGCAGACAAATAGAACTGCTGAGTGATGCGTTTAATACTGCATTGAATGCCGGTGGATATTGGCTGAATGCCACGGGTAAGAAATATCCAAAGTTTTACCCTCAAGGTGTAGCCGTCAATCCCCACAATGCCTTGTTGATGGCACTTCATTCTGATAAGAATGGGTGTAAAAGTAACCTTTTCACTCTATACAACGAAGCTAAAGCACGTGGAGCTTCAGTAAGAGAAAACGAGAAAGGTGTACCTTTCCTTTTCTATAACTGGAATAAGTACGTGAACCGCAATAATCCTGAGCAGATTATCTCCCGAAGTGATTATCTGAAATTGGCACCTGAAGAACAGAAGCAATTTAAGGGCGTTCACAACCGAGAAATAAGAACCCTCTTCAATATTGACCAGACCATACTTCCCTACGTTGATCGGGATGGATATGAGAGTGCCATATTGAAGGATGGAAGCATTCACCATCGTCAAGTTACGGCCAATGATGAACGCTATTTGAGAATCAGATTCAATGATTTTCTCCTTAAGATGAGAGAAAATCTTGTACCTGTTCGAAGTAATGGAAGTGGAAAATCTTATTACGATTCTTCCAAAGATGCAGTATATGTTCCTATTCAGAGAGGATTTGACCATTACCATGACTATGTGCAAGAGACATTACGACAAATTATATCAGCAACTGGACACCAGCAGAGATTGGCACGTGAAGGTATGGTCATGAAAAATGGTGTTGCTCCATCTGAGGACTCCGTGAAAAGAGAACAATTAGTTGTCGAGATTGCATCAGGCATCAAGATGTTGGAATTAGGACTTCCTGCCAAGCTTTCTACAGACAGCATGAAGATGGTTGAGTTCTGGAATCGAGAACTCAAAGAAGACCCTAATTTGCTCTCTGCTATAGAGGGTGATGTAAACAACTCTCTTGAGGTTATTCGTAGAGCAGAGAAAGGCGAAAAGATTGAATATGCCACCTATCGTAATGCAAAGGAAACGGAACAAATGCGTGATCAGCTTCCAAAGCATTATACAATAGCAAATGAGATAAAGAGCAGACCTGATTCAGACAATCGTATTGTCGTCATTGTCAAAGATATGGGTTCAAAGCAAGCCGATGTGATCCTCCCTCAAGGGGCATCCTTGGAGCCTGATGTGGAAGTTAAAGGCATGAGCAAGGCTCGCATAGAACGAGAACTTAAGCTCAGTGGAATTGAGAATGTGAGGTTCTACAATCCCGATGGTGCTTTTGGCTACCGTCCGGATGACACATACTTTGCCAATAAGGAGATTTCAGAAGCCCGACTCAATAATTGGGCATTGGAATACCTTTCAACACTTGATGCCACATCCGCTGTGAAGAAGGCAAATGAGGTTCGTTTCGACCAGATACAAATGCTTCAGGATGACAAATGCAGATGGACGTTATATATCAAGCCTGAAGGTAAAGATGGCTTCTCGATATATCCTGATAAAGCGGATTTGAACCTCTTTTTCACCACTTTGAAACAATCAATGAATAACTTGGGAAGCATTCGTTCTGAATTGGCCAACAAATATTACGCTCTGTCAGAGACGCATCCCGAATTAAAGGTGGACCTCTTTGGAAGTAGTGCTCAAGATACCGATCTGAATAAGATTGAACGCATTGCCATATACAAGACTAAGGACGGCATCTTCTGTGCTGCATCCATCAATGGTGAGAAGGTTGCACCACGCAGTGTTACGCCACAACAATGGCAACGCATGTGGATTGCAGAAGACAAGAATGAGTATAAACGCCATTTAGCAGCCACTCTATATGCAGATATTCTCAATATCGGTGCTTCTCATGAAAAGAGTACCAATGAGAAAACGGCTCAGGAAGTAGAGAATGCCAATCAGAATGAGAACCAATCAGAAGAAGAGAGACGACCACAAGGAATTAAAATGTAATCATAGATATGGGAAAGAGTAAAAATCAGGAATATGCGGAACAGTACGCCCAGTACGCAAAGGAACAGATGGTCAAATACGGCATTCCTGCATCCGTGACATTAGCTCAAGGAATATTGGAGAGTGCCAATGGGCAGAGTCAGTTAGCGAGGAAGGAGAATAACCATTTTGGCATTAAAGCCAGTGCTGCCTGGCTTGCTCAGGGCGGTAAATATGGAGTATACACGGATGATAAGCCAAATGAGAAGTTCTGTGCCTACGACAATGTGGGTGAATCCTTTGAGCACCATAGTAAGGTATTGGTTGACAATAAGCGTTACGCCCAGTGTTTCACTTTAGCTCCTGACGATTATAAGGGATGGACTGAAGAAATAGCCAAGGCTGGATATGCCAGTGGCTCAGACTATGACAAGAAACTCCAGCAAATCATTGAACGTAACGGACTTGACAAGTATGACAAGGAAGTGATGCTACAATTACAGTCTGAAGGGAAATCTATAGGACAACCTAATGCTGAGATGAAAGAACTCCAACCGATTGTTGCAGATGACAATATTCTTGCTACAGAATATACCTTACCACTTAAACGTGATGATTTCTTGTTTGTCACATCCCCATTCGGTGTTCGTGAAGACCCTCTTGACCCATCGAAAAAGCAGATGCATTCCGGTATGGACATCAGGTGTGATAAGGAAATCCTTATGGCAACTGAATCTAATGGCAAAGTTGTCAAGGTTAACCACAACGGACAGACAGAGGCTGGTAAAAGTGTGACCGTTGAGTATGAACGAGAAGACCTGACAAAGGTACAAGTTACCTATGCTCATCTTGATTCCGTAACAGTGAAGGTTGGTGATACTGTCAAGGCAGGTCAACAATTGGGTATTTCAGGTAATACAGGTACACGAACAACTGGGCCTCATCTACACCTGGAGGTGAAGACGATTCAAGCGGATGGATCTTCGAGAAATGTTGACCCAGCTGCATACATGGCTGAGATTTCTCAAAAGGGAAATATCCAAATACAAGCACTACATAACGGAACTGATTTGATGGCCAAGTTCCAGACAACAGAACATGGAACACAAATAGATCATACGATGACCGCTGATGACTGGATGAAGAAACTACTCTCATCCGAAGATAGTGGCATTGGATTGGGTGGCAGTCATGACCCTATTATTGACTTTGCTGTCACTGCTTTCTCTTCATTGATGATGCTTGCCGTAGAGATCGATAAGAAGAGCGAAGAGGAAAAGATTGATGAGATCTCCGATACTGTAGACAAGAAAAGCATCGATTTGACCTCTTTGCTACCCAATTACAAGAGTTGTACACTAGATATCAACGATAAAGGAGAGACGCTTATTAGAGCAACTACTGGCGACAAGACAGTGTCGCATACACTGAGTTCCAACGAGCTTAGTCGCCTTTCTGTGGTTTTGAATAATAATGAGCTTACAGATGAATCAAAACGCCTGCGTGTAGCCGGATTAGTAAATTCTGTGATATTGACCAAGTTTGCCTCTCAGAACTTCGAACAAGGAATGAGTCAGGGACAGGGTCAGGAAGAGAGTCTTAAACGATAGTATTAAAAGCGTGATGATATGAAACAAATGATTAGAGCACCTGACGGTGAATTTATAACTCAACGTTCAACAAATTAGTCTGTATTAGTCATAGTCATTGTATAACATTAAAGCAATAATTATGATTAAATGTGAAGTTAGCGTATGTGGCACGATCAACAAAGAGGCCATCATTCGCACCAATAAAGACGGTAAATCGTTCATGTCTTTCGCTATGAATATCGTGCTTCCTACAACATCAGGAAGTAAGGTGTTAGATGTCAGCGTTCTTTGTGATTGTGTGAAGAATAATGATGTATCCAAATTCTGTGTCGGCACACGATTGAATGCATCAGGAACATTGCTCTTCAAGAAGCGTGGAGAGAATCTATATCTCAATCTTTATGCTGAGGGATTTGAGTTCGAGAATGTAGCTGCCATCGATTCTATCAAGGGCAGTATGCAGTTCCGTGGTAAATTGGGCAAGACTATCGAGGAGAAAACGGATAAGAAGGGGAATAAATATCACACCTTTTCAGGAGTATCATCGGAAAAGGTGTCAGATGGCTTTGAGTATATCTGGATCAGTTTCTTTGATTTCAGTCAAGTTCTTGATGACGCTATCAAACCAGAAACAAAGGTGGAGATTGCAGGAACTTTGGATCTGTCTTTCTTCAAGGAGAAGCTTACCATCAGTTCAAGAATCAAGAGCGTCAGCCCATATGTACCTGTTGCCAACACATCCAATCAAGAATAGTTATGGCTCGATATCATAAAAACTCATCAGGTCCAAGCAGTGAAGACAAGGCTCTTGAGCTGTTCGCGGATATGATTATTGAAAAGATTGAAGGTCTTCAGCAGGATTGGAACAAGCCCTGGTTCACCCAAGGTGCCCTAAGATGGCCTAAGAATCTGACTGGTCGTGAGTATAATGGAATGAATGCCCTTATGCTTATGATGCACTGTGAAAAGAACGGATATACCATACCAAGGTTCTGTACTTTTGACTGTATTCAGCGATTCAACAAGCCAGACGGTAAAGGCGGCGAAGAACTTCCCAGAGTATCAGTCCGCAAGGGCGAACAATCATTTCCTGTGATGCTTACCACCTTTACATGCATCGACAAAGAGACCAAAGAGAAGATTAAGTATGACGACTACAAACGTCTGACAGATGAAGAAAAAGCACACTACAACGTATATCCCAAGTTACAAGTCTTCAGAGTGTTCAATGTGGCTCAGACCAACCTACAGGAAGCACGACCTAAACTATGGGAGAAGCTGGAACAAGAAGAGACAGCCACCGCAAGGGAGAATCAAGATTCGTTCAAATTTGAGCCGGTAGACAAGATTATAGCGGATAATTTATGGATTTGTCCCATCAAGCCACAGTACCAGGATAACGCCTATTTTTCCATATCCAAGAATGAGATTGTGGTACCAGAGATGCGACAGTTCAAAAACAGTGAGGCTTTCTACGGAACCCTGTTTCACGAGATGATTCACTCTACAGGAGCTAAAGACCAATTGGATCGGTTCAGTCCTTCGCATGGCTTTGGAAGTTCTGAATATGCCAGAGAGGAATTGGTGGCCGAACTGGGCAGTGCTCTTACATCACAACGATATGGAATGACCAAGAATATAAAAGAAGACAGTTGTGCTTACCTGAAGTCATGGTTAACCCAGCTCAAAGAGTCACCACAATTCATTAAGACAACTCTGTTGGATGTAAAAAAAGCAACCTCCATGCTTACCCAAGTAGTCGATAAAGTCTCTTTGGATCTGGAAGAAAGCAGGACTAACAATGTTGGCCAGCGAAATGATTCGCCCATTGTTGAAGAATTGTCAAATGAAGGTATACAAAAGGATGTGGAAGAGGTTGATGAAACGCACGAAACTGAGGATATCGAGAGACGTTCTTCCATGAGAAGATGAGATTAGCCACCAGTAGTATTCGCTATTGGTGGCTAATCAATTTATGCTTCCAGATACTCCTGCCAGTCCATCTCATCTACGGTCAGTTCCTTCAGCTCCCAATCGTAGGCAACTTCAGGTAACGTAGTATAAGGAAAATGAACCGTATAACCTATCTGGCCGTATGAACAATGGAGTGGCGTAACACAAATCATCGTTCCATAATAGGTTTGAGGAGTGCAATATTTCTCCCAATCAAAACGTCCATTGCGGATGTTGTTACACAATGTACGTATAATCTTATTTTCCATATTTCTCCTCCAAGGTTAGGTACAAGTCAAGTATATATTTCTCTGCCGCCTCCATATCCTCTACAATATCCTTGATGTGATAAGGTGCACCATTCTTTCCGTGTCCGTCTTCACCAATCCAAAGATAGGCTTCATAGTCAGGGTCGTATGAATCATAGCATTCATAAAGATTATGAATAAATGACTTGACATCATTACCTGACATTTCAACAGAGATATTAAAATCCTGACCAGCAGGAGTGAAACGCTGAAGCTCAACACATTTAGCATTCTTACCAAGATTCTCAATAGAGACGTTCCACCCTTGCTGTTCAATGATTTTCTGTAGTCGTTTAACGCTCATTCCCATAGTTGTAGCTTAAAAGTTTGCCAAGAAATCCTGCAACTCCTTATCCTTTATCTCCTTGAGTATACAAGGCTTAAAATCCTCAATAGCCTCTATATGAAGTTTTACAGGTAATCCATATCTACTACCGTCAACCTCTATGCTCTCCATCTCTCTAAGGCTGAAGTAACCATACTCTGTTTGGTACATACCGGTTACAATACCAAAGAATGTGAAGTCATCACCTTGTTGTTCTCCCTCGATGATGTACCATCGGATATTGCCTATTCCCAACACTGCCACACATACGGCATCACCTCGCTTGTCATCTTGAGAATACAGAGGGTACTGTTTCAGTGCCTCAATCATTGCTGCTGTCAATAATCTGCTTTCCATAAGTCTGTCTTTGTTAAATGAAATAATCCTCGTTATCTACTTTAAGTGCCTCTATCAGCTGCTCATCTGGTAAAGCCAGTGTCTGCTCGTCTATGAAAAAGAAAATCTCATCATAGATTTCTTGGGCTTTCTTGCTTGCGAAACCCTCCATTGGGTCATCCATGGCTTGCGGTTGAAGAGCATCCAAGAACTTCAGCCCACCAATGATAAGGTCGAAACCTTCATTGTCCTTTACAATCCTACAGGTAAACACCTCACCTTGAAATACAAAATCTCTTGTCGTCATACGCTTGAATATTAAGTTTTTTCTTTTCCCTTATTTTATTGCTTCCAATCGAAGCGGAATCGGGATTTACGGATGCTGATAGAGGTCATTTGAAGAGCTTTCTGTAGGCTTTTATGATGAAATACGCTCTCCTTGAGAGGAAGATTTCTTCATAAACATGCTTGAGCCGTACATAATGCTCAATGACCTACCTTTGCTATCCGAAAAACCGTATTTCGGTTCGCAAGCATAAATGATGATGTTCTTATAAAGGAAGGAGCATACTAACTATAATAGAGATAGATATGTAGCATTTATAAAAGGGAACCAGGCACTAACTACCCTCCTATTGGAGAGCAGTTAATACCTTACGCAAGCATACGTTGCTGAACCAGTGCCACATTCTTATGAACTAAGTTGATGATATGCTGGTGATGTTTCGTATTCTTGTTGCATAAACCTCTTGATTGAATGACTTGGAAAGTCTTAAGGCTCAATTCTACAGTTTCTATTCGTTGACCATCAATTCTTGCAGAGAAGACCAATGAGTGTGGCTTCAGAAAATATTCACTCTGACCTACACAATGATGCATCGCTTTGCCCTCGTTGTAGTATTCCTGAATACTTTCCAATACCGACACGATAATGGTTCCGTCTGTGAATGACAACCCAAAGAACTTCTCCTTGAGTTCCTTGAAGCGAGCCTCATTCTGAATGGCTATCTGTCGCTGTCGCTCCTTTTCTTCACGCTCTCGGATGCGTTCAGCCATCTTCAAAAATCTGTCGTGTGAAGACCTCAAATCTGTAGGGCAAACGTAAAAGGCATTATTCAAGTCTTTACCACATTTGTCCAATAGTCTGATATAGTCAACCCACAAAGACACATCAGTGATTTTGTAATTATGTCTAAGCACAATTCTGAGTGATGCCCAACAAGCATCCAATTCTCTCTGATGATTGAGGAAATATGACAATTCAAGTTTCCGACCAGTCTTCAACAAGGTTTCTATCCTACTGTCTTTCAATAGTCCTTGAATAAGAGCTTGAAACGGCATATCCGCTATTGAACCTCGCAAGCCGTTTCTCTTAAGTATTGGCAATACCTCATAGTGTGGATATACATAAGAGTCAGATAAGTAAGCATACACCTCATTATCGTATCGAAGTTCCAAATTGCCGTCACGAACAAAAGTGTCTCTGTAAAAACCCATACTCCGTTTCAAGGCAGTCACAGCAGTTTTCCCTTGCTCATTTGTCCAGTATCGGGCAATCTCCATAACACTCTTTTGAGCAGGAGAACCTTTAACAGTCTTTACCTCCATCAAAAAGATACGTTGTAATTGCAATCCGTCTTGAGTAGATACGATTGAGAAATAACTTTTATCAGTCATTGTGCGTAGCCTTGTATCCTTGATTTTCAGATATGCATTACATTTCGGGCAACGAGCATATTTGCTATGGTGTTCAGTACTCCATTGATGACCACAATCCATACAAGTCGTTTTACCACTTGCTGTTCTATAAGCATAATGATTTATAGTCTTTTGATAAGCCCATTCTATTGGTGCTTCGGTGAGTTGTAGCAACTTTTCGTTAGCTGCTACAACCTCATATTGGAAACGTGTCTTGGGTCTCATAATCAGAAATCGAATAAAGATGGTTGTGGAGTACTGGGCTGTGGTTTTGTAACCTTTGGCTTATTGTTACGGTTCTGCATTATACGCATCTGTTCTGCTTGATATGCTTTGATAGCCTCTTGTCGTGCCTGCTCCTTTTCTTCAGCAGTAAGTTCTATCTGGTGGTTTACAACTACACCACAACTTATCGGAGAGCCAACATCGATGTTATCCTCATCATAGTAGTGCGTTGCGAGAGAGTAGACTTCATCGTCAGTCATACCACAACAGCCACTTGCTTTGACTTGGTTCAGAATGAATGTGATGCAGTCATCGAGGTTCTTGTTCTCCTTTGCATAAGATACCGCAAATAAAGAGTCTGTACTGGCTCTGTTGTCCAAGTACGCCTTAATTGTCTTCTTGAAGTGTTCTGTTCCTTTCATATCGCTTAAACTTTAATTTTTTCTTTTCCCTTATTTTGAAACCTTTTGGCTTCATGTTCGGGTTGAGAATTTCAAGCGTTCAGAACAGCGAACAAGGTAGATAAGACAAGTAAATGGCCTAGGATTTAATGGAATACCCCAATCTGTGATTTGTGGAAGGTTGTTGTTAAATCCCACGCCTATTAGCAAAGCGGTACTTGGCATTCGAACTGTCGCAGTAACTTTGCGTAGAAATTCCTAGCCGACGATGAATGCCTATTTTCTACAAAACACCGAACGGATATTCAACAATTCACCGAATAAATTCACCACAATATACCGAATAGAAGAATTATAATATACCGAATAAAAAAACCACAATCTACCGAATAAATTCACCACAAATTACCGAATTTTCATCAAATTGTTTGGTGATTAGAAATAGAAATGGTAATTTTGCCTCAAAATAATCGGTTATGGCAAAGTATAAACAGCGTATTTCGGATAGAATACTCAAGCGTAAGGTGCTCGGAAAAGGAGCGGTATTGATAGAAGGTCCAAAGTGGTGCGGTAAGACAACTACTGCCAAACAGTTGGCCAAGAGTGTTCTTGATCTGGGTGATTCTTCTGTTTTGAGACAAAGTGTTCAATTGATTGAGTTAAGTCCCAAAACTTTGTTGGAGGGAAAAACACCCAGATTGATTGACGAGTGGCAAGCCCTGCCTCCTATTTGGGATTCCATACGTAGTGAAGTAGATAACAGAGGTGAACCCTCACAATTCATACTGACAGGCTCATCCGTCCTACCTGAGGCTGATGAAACAATTCATAGCGGCACAGGAAGATACGCATATATCAAGATGCGACCAATGAGCCTTTATGAATCTGGAGAGTCAAATGGTAAAGTGAGCCTGGCTAACTTATTTGATGGTAAACCGTTCGAAACGCAAACGAACGATTTGACTATTGATGATATCACGTATCTGACTTGCCGTGGAGGATGGCCATGGGCTACATTGATTTCCAAAGAGGTGGCACTTGACCAAGCTTTTGATTATGTTGATTCTGTAGTCAATAAGGATATTCAACGTGTGGATGGTGTTAAGCGAAGTCCTGAGCGTGCTAAATTATTATTGCGTTCTTATGCCAGAAACATATCACAGCAAGTTCCGCTTTCAACCATAAGAAAAGATATGCTTGCCAACGATTCTAGCACCTTGGATGAAGATACAGTAACAGATTATATCAAAGCACTTAAAAAGCTATTTGTTATTGAGGATCTTGAAGCATGGAATCCTAATCTTCGTAGTAAAGCAGCCATCCGAACGACTGATACTCGTCATTTTGTTGACCCCAGCATTGGAACCGCTTCATTAGGTCTTGGTCCAAAGGATTTGATTAACGATTTGAAGTCATTTGGATTTTTCTTTGAGGATATGGTTGTGAGAGATCTCCGTGTTTACGCTGAAGCTCTGGATGGTAAACTATATCACTATAGAGATAGTACCGGCCTTGAGTGTGATACTGTATTACACAGACGCAATGGCAGTTATGCGCTGATGGAAGTTAAACTTGGAGGTAAAGATCTAATTGATGAGGGGGCTGCCAATATGCTCAAACTCTCAAAAAGCATTGATACAGACAGGATGCCAGCACCATCATTTATGGCTGTCATTATCGGAGTCGGGCAATATGCATACCAAAGAGAGGATGGCGTATATGTGATTCCTATCGGATGTCTTAAAGACTAAAATAATTGGAGCCTATCTGACAAAACATTCAGATAGGCTCTTTTTCAACTTTACCTTATACTCAAAACGACCTTAGTGTGGCGGTTCGCCTCGTTAGGCGAATATTCTTCTATACCTCCGGCAAATACTTTATCTATGCATGAGGAATCCACTCCTTTCGATTGAAGTTTCTCTGCAATATAATCTGCTCTGGCTCTACTCAAAGCATCATTAATAAGTGCGGTACCTGTACTACTGTCAGCAGCTCCTATAAGTGTTATATGTAAACCATGCTTGATAGCTACTCGGGCCAACTCCTCGATATTGAGATTCTGCGATTCTTCTTTGAACTGGGAAGAGTTTATCTCAAAGAAGAAGTATATAGGTGCTCCAATAATCTGTCCCTCTACCTCTACAAGTGACTGTGTAAGACTATCATTGGCAAATGATGCTATATCTGTTTGGATAGCACCCGTAGAACTGGTGTTTGTGTTATCCGTTTCTGATGATATACTTACAAGTGGCGACTTGCCATCCCATTTGCTGTTTTTCATTCGGGCTCTTAGGGAGTTCAAACCGCTATAGTTGTTTCTTGGATACTTATTCTGAATGATATTTTCATTATCAAACAGGTGTTTATACTTATCAAGCAGCCCCTCGATTTCTAAAATCGTCTTTAATTGCTCAAGCGTTTTTTGTTGCATATCGATTCTATCCGAAAAAACTTGATTCTGTTCTCGCATCGAATTTGCCCAGTCGGTCAACCATTCATTCTGCTGCACATACGGAAGATGATCTACAGGCTTCTTCCATCCTATTTTGCCAATCTTGAACGACAAGCCTACAGAGGCGTTGAGCATATGGTCGCCCAATGTGTTCTTCCTATATTGACCATCAAAACTCTGGAATGTCGTAGCGTTTGACACTTCCATTGTCAATGCAACCCTCTTACAGAAACTATATTCGGCTTGAAGACCGTACGAAATGGCGAATGGATTATGCTTATTGGTTTTGTTATGAATCATACCAACACCTACAAAAGGAAACAAATTCCAACGCAATTCGTTATCTTCTCTGTACAATGTCCCCAGTACGTTCCAAAGCAAATCGGCATGAACGGAATGGTATTCCTGTTTGTCCAGGAGTGAGTTCTTAAAATTAAAGCCTTGGTAACTGATTCTTGCGCCGATAGAGGGTGTGAACCATTTACCTATAGCCAAACCAACTGATGGCTGCATTCTGCCAAACAGATCTTCGCATCCTAATGGAGTGCCCATAAAAGCATTCGTACCACCAGAGATATTCACAAACCAGTTGCCGTTCCATGGAGATGTTACAATCACTCCCTTTTGGTAAGTAGGTTTCAAATATTGATACGTTTCGGTAGGCTCAATAGTTGCTTCCATTCGAATTGTATCAAGATTATAAGATTGGTCATCAGCCTTGACTTGAACCGTACAGCATAGAGCTGTCATCATCATTAATATCATTTTCATATTCGAGATTCTTTTGATTAATAGATTATAAAACTGAATTATCGTTTGCCGTTATCGTTTGGGCTTGTTTGCATATTTAGGTTTCATCATCTTAGATGCCATAGCCATACATCTTCTGGCCCAGTTTCTATCGTCTTCATCCTCATTGCGTCCCCATTTCAAGTCGCTTTGCGTACCTCCACCACCATTGCTTTCGGCAAATGTTGTAGCATCGTCAATCAGATTAAGGAAGAGTAATGTGGCACAATGCATCACTTCAGAGCTTCGTTCTGCCAAATCATTTATGAGACTGTTGTCAAAGAGATTCTTATCGTCTTTACCGAAGTTTGCCGAAATGTTGCGATGTTCCTTAACCACATTCTCAAGCATCACATCTCTAAGAATATTGACCGCATTGGAATGGACACTACGAGAATACTTCATAGCCTCGGACTTCAATTCGTCACGACGCTCTCCTATGGACACAAGGTCATCCTTCAGCAATGAAAGTGTTCGTTCAGCCTGAAGCAACTTGTCTTGCTTGTCTGCCAATTTGGACTGGATAGAAGATAGTTCCCGGTTAAGCATCTCCATCTTCGTTCTGATGCTGTCTTCATTGCCATATTTCTCAAGTAACTCTTCCTGAAGTGCCAATAGTTCATTCTCCTTTTCCAGTCTTAGCTGATTCAGGTTATCAACCATAGTACTCAAACCTTTTACTCTTCGTTCTGCCAATCTTATCTCGACATTTAAATCAGAAAGAGCCTTCTGATGTTGGGTTATTTCCTGCTCGATCGAAGTACATAGTTCGGTCAGATGTCGTCTGTATTCTTCGGTAGTCCGATGGCGAGCACCAGTTTCGGAGATGCTTGACCCACGTTCCATTCCCCATTTGCGATTAACCTCTGCAAAGTCATTATGAAGCTGCTTCATTCGTTGACTGAACTCATACTTATCCTTGCCTGCAAAGATTTTCTTATAAGCAAACCGTTCATTCTCAATGGGTAAAAGAGTGCAATGTATATGCGGATTGAGTTCGTCGAGATGAACGATGAATGCCGCAATATTTTCCTCTCCATACTTGTCGGCCACGAATTTATAGACATCTTTAGCCCATTCCTCAATGTCTTTCTCTCGATAAGCATTAGAGTTATCAGCACCTTGCTCAAAGTCTATTTGTTGATTCCCGAACGCCAATTCCCTCATTCTTTCCCTTGACCCACCGAAGATAAAGTTGACTACAGTCCTATACTTAGGCTCTTCTAAGCCCATATTAGGGTCTGTAATGCCTCTTTCTCTCAGGATTGAGGCAATCTGCTGTGGAATGGTCTTCGTTTTGTCTACAGGCTTAATTTTGCCTTTTACGACCTCAAAGTTCAGATGTTCCCTTGATGGGTCATAGTTTCCACGACTCAAAGCAAACTCTTTACCCTTTTCGGTTCGGTTCCTCTTATGTTCATTGCTTTGTGAAACGGTCATCCCTTTTGAGACATGAACATCTATTACCTGTTTTGCCATTCTATTGTTCCTGATATTGGTTAATAATCTTGCCACAGCTTGCTGCTTGTTTTGGCACCTCTCCCGACAACGGAAGTTAGTCGGGGTATTAGGCTCCCCCTTCTTCCCTCAGTTGTACACCGGGCAAGCCCGACGAAGTAGATGCAATGGCAAGCCAATGCCAGCTGTTACAAAAGTTCAGTTAGTCATTGTCCAATATCTGAGCTTCGCTCTCCGATGATTCAAGAGAGGAAAATTCTTCTTTCAACTCGGACAACGACATTGATTCAGGAATTGTGATGACGATGCTTTTGGGCAATGTTATCTTCTGGATCAACCCGAACGCTTCCATCCTCTCAAGATACGAACGAACTGTAGCCCTATGCCAGTGCCATTCGGCTGCAAGGTCAGTTATGGTAACGTGACATTGGTTGGTCTCAATCTCGTAATCCTTATTTCTTAAGAAGCGTGATACAAACCTTTTTGATGCTTTGTCCAATAGGTCGCAATATGCTTCTACCTTGGATTTCCTATCACCGATTCTCTCTTTGAGGTAGAGGAATAGTGAAGCATTTGCCGATACTGCAATCTGCGGAGTTTGATTTTCTTTCATCTTTGTTTCTCTTTACTTGTTTTACAATTGCGTGGATTCAGTATCATTGTCACTATCCACTTCATCGTGACAATTAGCGTGATGATTATCATTAATGGAATCGGTAGTTACTGAGTCGTTTTGTCCAGTTTGACTGCATTCTTTCATAGTAGCATATTCGGCAAGTTCAGACGATGAAGGATAGAATGCGGATGCCATTAAAATAAAGGCGATTGAAACCGACAAAGTGTACAATTCAGGCATGAATAACGTGGCCAACGCAAACAATCCGACAAAGAAGAATATTTGCCTATTGTCCCTGAATGCCAGCAACATTTTATGTGTACGGTTGTGAGAGAACAAGAAGATACACAAAACGGTCGTTACCAAGATGCCAAGATGAGCACCGTGTCCATTGAGATATATGTAATGGAACACCAACAGTATAATCAGCAACACCTGTGTTTGTAGCTTTCTCATTGTCTCTCGACGGAGCATCATTCTGCGGTATTTCTCCATACAAGGATGATTGCTATCATACAATGCAATCGGCACAATAAATAAGATTGCCGGAAATAGAAGTTGTAAAATAATCCAAATCATAATGGTTAATAAAATGGGTTTGTATTGACGTATGCCTTAAGGTTCAATTTGAGATATCCGTACGTGGCCAGCTCAATAATTGACTCAACATCTCTAGGCAATAGATAGTGTGCACCTCTGTTCAATCGGTTTTTGATATGAGGATCCTTCTTCCGTAGAATAGCCAATGCACGGTCAAGTTCATGCTCGGGTATATGCCAGACACGACCTTTGGCATATTGCTCATGTTCGCATAAAGCCTCTATTACAAGTGTACGACCTACATAGGCTGTCCATTGACGCTGATGGAATATCATGTGCCGTTGAAATAGGTTACTCTCTATGGCTCTTGCCCATGTCCGTCTATCGTTAATTATAAAGACCAACTGACGGTAAATATTCATTCTCATAGGAATCCAATCATCACGTCTTCTTTCTTGCGTACATACTTAAATTCTCCATCTTTTGAATGTAGCGTCGTGTCCAGACACAAATCACCATACATCATCTCCAACGAATCATAAATGGTCACATGGATATTGTACACTTTGCCATCGCTCAATGTCTGTGCGTTCATCTTGAACATCTGACCAAAGGCTGGATTGGAATAAGCACAGGTGCTATGTCCGAACTGACTGGTTCGACTTGGAACATGATGATACAATGTGATAAGTTCAATATCATCCTCAAACATATCCATAACCTCTTCCAGATCATATGGTTCATCGGTTACGAATGTCAATAGCACAAAGTCATCATAGAATTTAGGTTCTTCCATTCTTGTTGTATCTAGCAACTGTGGAAGCTGACGAGGTACTTTATCAAGAAAATCGTCATAAAAATGCTGTAACATAATCATAGGATATTGCAGTTATACGATTTAAAAAGTGTCTATTAAGGATAGGGTTATATTAGTTGGCATTGTCTCAATGATGCTTGGTTCCAGATTGAGATGTACATTGAGTTTGGATATTGCCATAGGCATAGAATCGGACACCTTATGAAATTTCATCCTCTCTACATCAGACATCAAGGAGCAATCAAATGGCTCGATAAGAATGTATGGCTGAAGAAGCATCCATAGGTAAGACATTGCCTGTTCCTTGTTTGAAACCTTTGCATCCGATATGTCATCAATGCACGCTATAGCGTTCAAGAGCATTCTTCGCGTATTTCGTTTAGACATGAATACCACAGCATCATTGTAGGAAATCAAACCTTCTTCTGTAGACTGGTAAACCAACATACAAGCCTCTTCAGTCAAATGGGAAATGTCAGTCATATCGTGTATGCTAGAATTATCAAGATGATTTAAGAAGGATCTGAAATAGAAATCCTCCATACTGAAAAATTCAAGCATTGCTTGTTTGTTTGAGATGCCATCCTCACAAGTTCTAACCAGAAAAGATCTATAGTCCTTTAGAAGTGATTCAATTTTTCCAGTATGTAATTTTACAGAGTCCAACTTAGAGTAGAAGTCATCGGCTTCAATGATTATAGACATCATTGCTTCATCGACGTTTGGACTTATTTTTAGCTTCAAATCAACCAAGTCTGCAAATGTCATTTGTGTCATACCTACCAGACGAGAAATATCCACTTTTATGTATTTATCAGTCTGTTCCAGACTCAAAAGAATACTACGCTGCGTATTGTTGGTAGTATCATTAGATATAATAGGAAATACGGCACCTCTTAATTCCTGCCATCGGGATATTTTATCTACCACTTCCTCAAATGAAAGGTTATTGCAAGAGGAAAGATCTGATGAAAACTGAGTATATGCATTGAATGCATCTTTACTTGATTTGAACTTTTCATTTGTAGTATCATTTCCGCAAGATGCAAGTATGATTATACACAAGCCAACCATCATACTTGTTATTGTTTTATGAACAACACATAAGTATGATTCTCCAAAACAAGATGCAATTAAGTTAGTTGCATTTCGAAAATTGTTTTTGTTATTAATAATGCGTTTCATTTACTATATACATTTAGTTCTCAACTCATTTGCGATACAAATGTATATATAAAATTTGGATGAAAGCAACAAATGAATCAAACTTTATAATATATTTTAATTCATACTCTAAAGTATGATTTTACATACAAACAAACACATATAATCGACAAATACAAAGTACGATTTTAATATAATTTTGCTCAAAGTATGATTAAGTATAAAATAAAACTCATATATTTGCACTGTCAACAAGAAACAAATAGTGTTATGGCAAAAATTGGTTATATATTTAATGCTGCTCATCAGGAAGGATTAGATTGTGACAGAGCCTGGATGAAAGAGTATGGTTGTATTCAAATCATTGAAGAAGCAACTGATCACGAAGCATTGCGTCCTCAATGGAAGCAACTGATGGCAAATCTTGACAGAGGTGATGAGTTGGTTATCTCAAAATTCAGCAATGCGGTACGAGGTTCACGTGAACTTTCTACCCTTATCGAGTATTGCCGAGTAAAGGTTGTTCGAATTGTATCTATCAATGACAAGATAGACTCAAAGGGCATCCTCTTCCCTGAGACAACTGCTGCCCAGGTTCTTGAAATAGTTGGAGCATTGCCGGAAGAAGTCATCGCACTTCGAAGAGCTTCTGCTCACCAGATACAGTTGCAGAAAAGTATCAAGGTGCCAAGCAGCATTCAAGGTCAGAGCAGAGACGAGCGTGAAAAGACCATTGTTGCCATGTACAACAACGGACACTCTATTGATGATATTTGGAATATCAGCGGATTCCGTAGCAAGAGTTCGGTATTCCGTATCCTAAACAAATATGGGGTCAAGCTCAACAGAGGAAAATTCAGTGGTCCGCTTGGCAAAAGAAAGAGCAAAGAAGAACCGTCTGAAGAATAATATATATGAGTCCAAAACAAAAAGCGTTGTATGCCCTGATGGAAGACCAGGGATATAGCCATGCATGTATTACGGCAACGATCATGCTTCTGCGTGACGACCGTTATGCATTGGATGATATGATACTCTTCATAGAGGATGAACAGCCTACAGAAGAAGAGATAATAGAGAAGACAGCTGAATTACTCCAGAAATAATAAAGTCTTTCTATCGCATTTACAGGCTGCAATATTTGGCTAAGTGACTAAAATTGAGTATCTTTGTATTGAATATAAACACCTTAAATAGAATTATGTATGATGGATGTAATCATTGCAATCGGGGTGTTTTACGTAGTCGTTAAACTCCTCAAAGGTGTCTTCGGTGCTTTCTCAAAGACGGATTACCGAAGAGACCGTTAGCATTAAAAATGCTGTTCAACCCTTATGGGTTCTCTCGTATAAATATATGTTTTAATTCTCCCTCATCTCATTCTTTAATAAGGGCGGGAGTTTCCACGTGAGATGCCCTAAAGAGGCAAATCTATACATATTCAAAAGAGCAACAATCAAAGCTACGGACAACAGTCGTAGATGATTCTTGCTCTGAATATATATAGTTTTGCAAAGGGCTAATCGATATTGTCTTGTACTTCTTCAGAAGCATAAGTCTATATCGATAGAAACATGGAAACGGGTTGGGTGTAAGTCTATAAAAGTATCGATATTTAACGAGCAAAAAGAAAGCGGCCGAAGCCGCTATCTATTAGGCTGAGGATATTACTACTTCTTCTTTCCTTTTGCAGAGCCTTTAGGCTTTTCTTCCTTTTCTTGAGCCGGATAGAAAGAAGTGGCAACCATGACGATTCTGTTGTGCTTGACACCCTCCTTGTCGGTCCACTCTTCAGGTTTGAAGTAACCTTCAACTGTGAGCAATGTGCCCTTGGTAAGATTTTCAAATGAATCAGTTTTCTCGTTCTTACGCCATGCTTCCACATTGATGAATGCTGAGATACGGTTTGAATCATCACCGTTTTTCTCTTGACGGCTTACTGCCATTGAGAAACGTGCTACACTTGTGTTGGCAAACTGGCGGATTTCAGCGTCCTTACCTACGAAACCTGTTACTGCGAATGAGTTTTCAATCTTTTTCATAACGAAATGTATTTGAAGTTATTAATCAATTTTTACAATGCATAAATAGTTGGTGCATAAAAGGAATACACCAAGGATTACAGCGTAAATACTCTTTATTTTCACTTCACTGAAATCGGAGACTCGATAAAGGAAGATTTACACTGAAACGCCATTGGTTAAGTTCCTCAAGAACGATCCTTGTTGCATACTAACTTCGCAGTGGAAAAATGATGATGACTTCTTAAAAGACAGGGCGGAAAAAGTTGATGTAACACATCGCATAGGTTTGTATAGGACACTGTAAATCCTGTTTGCCGATAGTAGTACGTTTCGGGCAATCAAGCCATGAGAACAACTGTTTGAAAACCGTGGCATTGTTATGTGAAAGCTGTAAGATGGAAAATCATTTAAAATGCCAAGAGCACATAGAGTGGAGTCGGATTAAAAGCCGAAACGCCACAAGAGAGTATCAAGCACAGAATCATGGTAAGCCATTTATTGGCTCAAGATGGAAGATGCCCATAGGCTTGCAATGGAAGAAGTGTTATACTCTAATAGATTGTCGACAAGGCCGGTATTGCGAGTCAATTCATATAAAAGGAGCAAACAGTATAATATAGAAATAAATAATTATATAGTTATATAAGTATATAATTATACAAACATATCTTACTATGAATTAGATTTGTATAGTAAGTATCTCGTTGATGTTAGTCAAATAGTTTTGACTACGGTGTTCGCATTTCACTTTCCATTTCTGTTCCTTGTCCCCTTCAGCCAGCAGTTTTATTGTCTTCAAACCATACCGATGGTTTATTACATCGATAGCTTTCATTAAGTCAGAACGCTCCTTCCGATTGTGAATCGGATCGAACAGATTCATCTGAAGCATGGACATGCTGACGATATCACCTACGATGACTCCTGATTTCTTGTACTGGATGCCAGGGCGGTAGATTTGTTTCAACAATTTCAATGCAGCACTCGTAATCTCAAGTGTATCGGAGGTGGGTGTTATAAAAGTATAAGTGGCAGAATTTCCGTATTGGGACAGATCGTCTCTAAACCGATTGCTACAGATGAAGACGGTAACGGAGCGTGCTCCAGCGTTCTGACCACGAAGTTTGTTAGCACAACTGCTGGCAAACGAAGCTACGGATGCCTTGAGGGATGGCAAGTCAGAAACCATTTCACCAAAGCTTCGACTAGTACAAATCGTTTGGTTCTGAACAACCTCGGATGTATCTATACAAGGGGTACCATTCAATTCAAGCCAAGTCTGTATGCCTGGTTTATGGAAATTGGAGCGAACCCACGATTCGCTTTTGTTGGCAAACTCAAGAGGCGTTGAGACACCCAAGTAGTTCAACTTGCTTAAGGTTTGTCGGCCGATGCCCCATACATCTGCCAAATCAAAGAGGGATAGAGCCTTTATCCGTTTCTCTTCGCTATCAATCATGCAAACGCTATGGTAGCCATCGTATTTTTTGGCGAATTTATTAGCGACTTTAGCTAGAGTCTTGGTAGGTGCTATGCCAACACTTACTGGGATATCTGTCCAAAGCTTTATCCTGTCTGCCACGCCTCGCATCAAGTCCACCAGATCGAAATGGCTTTCATAGCCTTTGAGGTTACAAAAGCTTTCATCGATACTGTAGTTCTCTACGTGATGAATGGACTTGCGGAGAATGTTGGTTACTCGTTTGCTCATAGCTGCATAAAGCTGCATATTGGTAGAGAAGATGGTAACGCCATGCTTGCGGACAATATCCTGCACCTTGAAAATGGGATCGCCACGATGAAGACCGAGTTTCTTGGCTTTGGGTGTAAGTGCAACAATGCATCCGTCGTTGTTCGAGAGAACACAGACGGGCTTACCCTCTAGTCCGGGATGAAAGACCTTTTCTACCGAACAGAAGAAACTGTTGCAATCCACCAAGGCATACATATCAATGACGGGGTTTGTGGATGATATAGGTGACTGTTCCCCAAATGGAGAATCGGTCATCGGGAGTAACCTTTATTTCCGGAAAGTCGGGATTGGCAGGTATAAGCCATCCGAAGCCATCTCTCTTGACAAAACGCTTCAATGTGTAATCACCGTTAAACTCGCAAACAGCTACCTGACTTTCGGATGGATTGCGGTTGCTCTTATCCACTATAACAATATCGCCAGAATGTATGCCTGCATCAATCATTAAATATCCCTCCACACGGATGAGATAGCATGATTCGGGATTGGGGCATAACATCTTCAGCAATTCGATGTCTTGAGCCTTCTCGTCATTATCCAATGGGATCGGGAATCCTGCAACAATGCCAATGTCAAAGTACGGCAAATTCATTTCTTTGATTTGAGTTGCCGAATATACAGTACCCAACTTCTCAAGGTTTGTACGCTCGTCAACGATGGACTTTGCTATACAGTTCTTGATGAAGTCCGTCTTGTTATCTTGAGCATCTATGTATTCAGCCATACCTTTAGGTGCTCTGAAAGTATAGAGTTTGCTATCGGTACCAGGTCTTCCAGCACCTTCACGCTTTCCTCCTCTTGAACCTTTTTTCGTTGAATTATCCATAGTCTCCATATTCTTTGGTGCAAAATTATGAAGTTATTTTGATTTCCGTATTACATAATCAAAAAAAGTATTCGTCAATGCTGAAAAAGTAGTAATTTCATACCGCATAGCTTCATTTTACATTCAGTAAAGCGATACAAAGGATGCCGTAGGATGCATTTGAGACACCTGTCATGAAGATGACAAATGTCTGTATGCTGTAATAGAAAAGTAAGTCCAGACTATATCGTAGTGCAACCACGACATAAGGATGGTGTTGTAGAGACACCCTATAAAAGGAGAATGATTTTGCAATGATTTCCAAATGTTGTGTGTCATTCGGAAATCATTGTTATTAGCGTGGCTACTCAAATGTGAACTTATTGATGTAAAAGTAGGTATCCAAGTCTTCGTATTCATACTCATGGATGTAATCCATCATTTCGTCTTCTGATTTGTCGCCTCTTTCCACTCCCATCTTTGAACACCATTCCTGTATGGCATCTTCAATGGTATCAAAGGCTTCATCGCACAAATCATCGAACGGGTCTCCAGAACACGACACACAACAATCTTCAGTAAAGAACTCGCCCTCGTCATGAACACAGAAGATGATACATCCTGGTTCTATTTCACGATAACTGATGCTAAGCTCATCGCCAAGAACTTCATTGACGGCATGGAAGAAATCGTGACAGCCAGCCCATGCCGTATCGGTTTCCAATGTAAGCAAGTGCCAATCCTCTTTTTCGTCCGATTCATATTCCGCAAAGATGATATTGCCTCTGACAGAAATATGCCGTTGCTGATAGTCTATTCCGTAATGTTCTGCCAACTTTGCAAGCCAAACATCTTTTGACTTTACATCCATAGACTCAAGGGTGTCCCATAAATTCTTTACTGCCTTTTGTGTACCAGTAATCTTGTAAGTGGTGTAACAGTTGTTTGCCATACTCTTAATGTATTGAATTATAAATGTTAATAATCTCCATTCCTATAGACTTTGCCTTTTTGTAAGTATAAAATGTGCCACCTTTATATTTACCATCATACAAGGTGATAAGCCGTGAACTTCGTTGAACCATATAGTCATTTCGTCGCAAGAAACATTGTTGATGATAATGTTCGCTGACAATAATAGTTTCATCCACCTCATTTAGAATACGTTCATATTCCACTTTATGCTTTTCATTCCATCGCTCAGTCTGTTCTCGATATGGTAGAACTGCGATAATTTTAATCTGCGATAATTCAGGCTTCAAAGAAAGGACAGCCTTAGCAGCCAATAAATCAAATCCTATTGCCATTCCACAATAGAAACAATGATAACCCTCGTGATAGGATTTGGTTATCTCATTTCTCAAAAGTCGCATAATTTCATTTTGTTTTGCAAATGGTACAATCCTATGTCCACTAAAGCAAACCGATTCCAAAGTCCCAAATTCATTCTTCATTTTATACTACCTTATAGTGAGTTCTTGCTAAAAATACACCGCCAATTACATTTGCTCCATTACTTTCAAGTTGATGGGCGTATGTTGCGTAACTTATACCTTTGGTTATTATATCATCAAAGACCAATACGCACTTACCATTAAAGAAAGCAGAATCAAAAACTATGTTTTCTTCCTTACGAATATCAAGTTCTTGTTTCCGGTTCTTATGAAGAGGTCTTCTCTCCTTACTGATTGTTACGTGTTCATAGCCGTTGATTGCACCCGTTAGTTCGCATACTCGCTCGCAGAATGCCTTGTAGCGGATTTCATTTTTCATACTTGTTGATGCAGGGACAGGTGAAAAAACGACATTGCCACAATCTAAACCACATAGTTCATTCATGGCAAAAGCGGTTCGTTGGGCAACTTGCTCAAATGCTCTTCCATCCTTAAAATCAAAGATGACTTTTCGGTCGTTGATTTCACGTTCGCCTACATTCTTAATCCGTGTAGGGAAATATTTGTAAAACCATACTTGAGGTTTATCCAATTGTCTTTGAAGTTCACTGCACAACATAAATTTCATAAGTTTTTCTTTTCCCTCATGTAGATTCAATTCTATTTTGGGCGGTTCAACAATTATGTTGCGTCCAAGATGCAGCTGGTCCAAAGACAAAGGTTCTACTACAAAATACTACCTGAAAGTGTGGAGATTTTGCAGTAGACATGCGGCTCGACCTTTAAGGCTTTGAGACAAAGCAAATAACTTTGCAACACAATTCTGAGCCGACACAAAAGAGTTGTTATAGGAAATCTATAAAAGAAGATGTATGTAGTTACATAATTATATAATTATATACTTAAATAAAGATATAATTGGTTAAATCTTTGGCTATATCAATGTTTTTCAGTATCTTTGCATATAATTAATTATATAATTATATAACACAATGGATAACAGAATAGTATTATTCAGTAATATAAAGGGTGGTGTGGGAAAGACTACATTGTGTGCTCTTTTTGCAAGCTATCTGGCAGAGAAAGGAATACCAGTATTTGCAATGGATGCAGACTTGCAAGCATCATTGTACCGTCACAGACAGCGTGAGAAGAATGTTGACCCTGATACATCTGCTCCATGGGCTGTTGAGATGTTGAACACCTCAGACGGAAAGACATTGGAGGAGACAATCGCTAAGCTGAAGAGTGTTCCTGGTGTTGTTTTGATCGACTGCCCGGGTAACTTGAACGACCGAAATCTTGAGCATATCTATAAGGCTGCTGATGTGGCGGTGATACCCATGTCTTTCGATGCGGATACAGTTGACGCAACAGGCATCTTCATTAAAGCATTCAAAACTATTTCGAATGCAAAACTCTTGTTCGTACCCAACAGAATTAACACATCAGAGGGTAAGGCTGAAGAACTTCGCCAACGCACTCAGACAACCGAGTTTTTGGGCCTCGTGGGAACTGTACTACCAAGAATCAAGCAAAGCGTAGTCATTAAGAGATATACAACACTATATCCCTTGGAGCGAAATCAGAACAGTGCAGTGGAATCAACATTTGATACAATCATTCAGGAACTGAATATAAAGGAATAAAGCTATGGCTAATAAAAAAGAAAGACCTGCAATAGAAAACCCATTGGCAAATATGGGTCTCGATGAAATTGTCAGAGGTATAACAGCAAATGAAGCTCAACAGGAAAAACCTATGGCAAAAACAAAGGAGCCAAAGAAGCGTACATCGGCAGGCATGAAGCGATTCGAAGAGAATCTTGACAAATATACAGGCGTGAGCGAACAAGGCGTAGCCATTTGGCTTCCTAAAGAAGTCAAGAAGCGTTTGGAGGTAATCCGTGCAAATGCGGACAGAAATATTCCTCTTCGATCATTGGCAGCTGCCATTATCATGACCTACATTGAAGAAAACGAGAACCTTATAGATAATTTATAAATTATACATCTGAAAAACACGACTATGGGATTGTTTGTTTTTTTTAGAAAAAAAAGAACTAGAGAAGATGCATTTGATATAATAACCAAAGATTTGCTTTCAAAAATATTTCCTGGTGGAAAGGAAGAAATTGAAGCCCAAGTGAAAGAACTAAAATCATTACTTAATAATGATTATTCGTCTAATAGCATAGAAGGTACGTTGAAATACATGACTACCTTATTCGCTATTTCACAAGATAAGTCAGAAGAAAGAATTGTACTTAATGGCGCTATGAAACGCCCTAAAAACAATTTCACTTATGAAGACTTGATGATTATATACAAGCATGTAATCAGAGAACACCTTTTAAAGACATTTGGCAAATGTGATGAAGAGATTTTTAATTACTTCAATGTATCAATTGGTAATAATGAAGGTGGTTCTAAAACTGATGTTATTCCAAATACGTATGGAGAGTATGGTTTATGCGAAACAAACCCCATTCCAGTTAAAGGAATACCTGCATCAGAAATATATTTAAAAAAATTAAGATTAGAGAATGGCGATAAGGTTCAATGGCGTCGTATCGGTTCTCTTGGAGCTGAAAATATTGAGGGTCCCATTGATATGTATTCGATCAAAGCTCTATCTGGAGAGGAAATTTGCATCATTTATATTTCGCCTTATCA